>Ga0315273_10000101_pt1 | contig 71653 bp, 67 predicted proteins | sample YL17G02_0_MG_FD_205753 | JGI IMG/M metagenome (GOLD analysis project Ga0315273, IMG submission 205753) | Sediment microbial communities from Yellowstone Lake, YNP, Wyoming, USA - YL17G02_0 | ecosystem: Environmental > Aquatic > Freshwater > Lake > Sediment | place: USA: Wyoming | collected... | reverse complement strand
ACAACGACCTTGAGCACTGTGGGCTGGGCGGCAAAACACCGAATGAATACTTGCAAGAATACCAACTTACTAACCCGCCATATGTGTGTACCTAAAACACTGACGATTTCCACCATTAAACTTCAATCCCGAACCTCTCGGTTCGGGATATAAAGTTATGATAGCTACCCGCTTAACGGAGCGGGCTCCGCCGTGGTCAGTGACGCATTGTAAGCAGTACGTCATTGCCCACGGAAAGCTTCGCTGTCCGCTTCCTCGCCTGTTTCTCGCGGTAGTCGCCCCAGGCAAGCCAACCAAGGGCGCCACCGATCAGCGCAGCGGTTACGAAGAAAGAAAGCGAGCAGATCAGGCGCACGTCGCCCCGAGGAAGCAGGAATCGGAACAGACAGCCGATGCTGAAGCCCGCCACGACGACCACCGCCACGGCAACGATTTGGGTTTTCATAAGCACATCCTCCGCTGGTTTGAATCTATACCATAAAACCAAAGGGAATGCAACTCTTGACAGATTCTGCCAGTAGTGTATAATATAGCCAGCATCAAGTCCTCATACATACCCTCCTCCCGGCCCGTCTGCTGGCACTACGAGAAAGGAAAAATAGCCTGCAGATGGCGCACCAAAACGAGGCGTTCTCTATATCTTTGAGAACGCCTCTCGCCTTTTTTATGACGCGATGAATCCCCCGGCCTGGAGCTCCCAGAGTCCCTTGTAGAGACCGCCGGGTTTCTCCAGCAGTTCACGGTGCGAGCCCGTTTCCACGATCTTCCCGTTCTTGATGACGATGATACGATCCATCCGCATGATGGTCGAGAGACGGTGCGCGATGACGATGGTCGTCTTGCCGCGCATGAGGTTCTCGAGCGCGTCCTTGATGATTGCCTCCGAGCGGGAGTCCAAACTGCTCGTTGCCTCGTCCAGAACGAGAATGGGAGCGTTCTTTAAGATGGCGCGGGCGATGGCCACGCGCTGGCGCTCGCCGCCCGAGAGCTTCACACCCTTCTCGCCGACATGGGAACCATATTTCTCCGGCAACAGTTCGATGAACTCGTCACAGTGGGCGAGGCGGGCTGCCGCAATAACTTCCTCGTCGGTTGCGTTTCGGCGGCCGTAGCGGATGTTCTCCATGAGCGTCCGATGAAACAGAATCGGGTCCTGCGGTACGAGGGCGATGTTCTCGCGGAGCGAATTCTGCATAACGTCCGCGATATTCTGTCCATCGATATAGATGCCGCCGCTCGCCACCTCAAAGAGGCGGAACATGAGGCCGACCAGCGTCGTTTTGCCGGCACCGGACGGACCCACGAGGCCGACCCGCTCCCCCGGCGCGATGTTTAGAGTGAAGTTCTTCACAACGGTCCGTGTCTCGTGATAGTTAAAATTCACGTTGCGGAATTCAAGCGCGCCACGCGCCACCACAAGCGGCTTTGCGGCAGGCTTATCGATTATCTCATGCGGCGTGTTCAGTATCTCGACCATTTCTTTGGAATCCGCGAGACGCCGATAGATGGTCCTGAACACGCGGCCGAAATCCCATAGGCGGCTGAATATCGAAATGATGTAGACCTGGATAAGCACGAAATCGCCGATGGTGAGCATGCCTTGGTTCCAGAATCGGATGGCAAAGTAGAACACGGCAAATTCGAGCGCTATCATAAATGCCGCTTGGATGCCGTCAATGACGGTGCCGAGGTTATATGCGCGCTTTCTGGCTATGAACTGCGCTTCGGTGAGATCGGAGAATCCCTTAGCCTCGTGGCGCAAATTGGTGAACAGCTTGATGGTAACGTTATTCGAGAGCGTATCGGAAAGCCGCCCGGTTACCGTGCTGTCCGCTTCGGCGCTCGCCTCGTCATATTTCAGCTTGTACATCGTGATGTAGTAGTTGACGACGAGGTATATCACCACCCAGCAGAACATGATGGCGGCGAGTGCAACGCTGCGCCACGCGATGATGACGATGATAATGCCGAGACGGAGCACGATAGTGAAAATGTCCCAGTAGAACCGGTCGACGATATCCTCGAACGCGTCGACCAGTCGATTGAATCTGCGGACAAGCGACCCGACGAACCGGTTTACGAAGAAGGTATAGGAGTGCTGTTCGAGGTATTCGAATGATTCGTTCGCAACATCCGCCATGATGCGGCACTCGAAGAAGACGTTGAGGTACGTCGCAATGCGCGCGAATACCCACTCGGCCGCATTGAAGGCGAGGACGATGCCGATGATGCCGGTGAGCGTGGTGACGGTCGCACTGCTCCCGGGCACGGCGCCGGTCAAAACGTCGAAGAACTGCTTATAGAACAGCGGCCGGATGACGCTCATAACGACCGCCGCGGCGAGGGTGAGCACCATGAAGAAGCCGACGAGCTTGTAGTGCCGGATGTGTCGCCAGAAGAGTTGGTAGGTCTGTTTTGTGGTGAGTTGCATAAAATAGACGAAACCGCCGCGGGCCGAGCGGCCGCGAACCCCGTAAGCCCCCAGGGGACTTACGGGGCGAACGGACTTCTTTAATGAAACGAAAGAACGACGACGTGGTTACGTCGGGTGCGCGCGTTAGCTCGCTCCGCCACCTCCCCCACCGCCTCCCCCTCCGGCTCCTCCGCCGCCGGCACCGCCACCCCCGCCGCCGGAACTTCCGAAGGAACTCGCGAAGGAGGACGAAAAGCTGGAACTGAATCCCGACGGTGAAAAGCTTCCACCGACGCCGCCTGAAAACGTCGCGTGACCGATGGAGCCACTGCCTCCTCCATACCACGACGGCGGCTCAAGGTGCATCGCCTCGAACGCCCGCGCCCATTTCTTTTCGATGCCGAAGATCATCGCGTACGGCAGGTACTTCTCGAAGAGGCCGGGGGTAAGATTTTGAAGCCGATACTTTTCGGCGACCTCGAGGTAGAGCTTAAAGCCGAGCCATTCCTCTTTGAGTACCCGTCCTTCCTGATTTAGGCGCGCTTCGTACTTTATGAACGCCCAGAGGCCAATGCTTGCGACGGCGACGAGATCAAAGAGAACGAGCCACTGTAGGCGAAACATGGCGCTCAGAATGAAAATGAACCAACCGACGAAAACGGTTCCGATCAAAATAAAGACCTTTTTCTTCTCGGCGGTCAGGCCGACCTCGAATGCTTTGCTCTCCTGATCGGTGTCCGCATAGACCTCTTCGATGACGCTGAGCACGGCAAGGTGGAGTTTGCGCGCCCGCTCCCTATCTTTTTGGATCTCGTTCGTTGAAAAGTGATCGGTATCGGCAAAAAGCGCCCCGAGGTATGCCTTTTCGTACGGTTCAAGGCCGGGGTCATCCCGGAACGGCTTCGTGGTGCGCAGGATATAATCGGAGATCCTGAACCCGCCACGCCACAGCCGTGCCGAGATCACGACCAGCGCGATGATTACGGCGAAGGGAAAGAAACCTCCGTAGTTCCTTCCCCCGTCGGTCGAATTACCCGTCAGGGACAAGAATGCGTCGACAACGATAACGGCAAGCATGACGAAGAAAAAGACGGCACCGGCATTGATCCGTTTACGGTCTTCTTCGATCTTTACGTATCCGCGCACGGCAAGGTCGACGACGGTCGCAGCGAGCCCCCGCGGGGTTACGCGCTCTTTAATGATGGCTTCCGCCATGGCGGGCCGCAGGTGCTGCGGCGGCTCATACTGTGGCACAATGGTTCCTTTCCCGTACTTGAACTTTTCGGTCCGGAGCCACCAGATAAAACCGGCGATGATGCTTGCGAGGAGTGCTAGGAAACCGAGGAGGTAGCCGTAGTACAACATGAAGAAATCTCCCCAGAATGCCGCTTGGCTCACGATGCCGTGTGGCCATGACACATCGACCGTGAAGGCCTCCTTCGGCGAGAAGGAACCGGAAATAAATTGAAAGACGCCGGTATCGGGGAAGTACGCCTGCTCGATCGTCTGCGCGGTATTACTCCGGTACGCGTACTGGGCTATCTCGGCGGCGGGGACCGGCTGCGGGAGTTTCACAGACACCTCGGACTGTTCGATCGGCACGTCAAAATCCGTGAAGATGTTCCAGTAGAGCCGGTCGCTCTGTTGCCCGAAACTGATACCGCCGTGGACCGTGTAGCGGATTATCCAGCCATAATCCGTGGCACCGGCGAGATCGTAGTACCACACGATATTCTGGTTGCCGTTCTGTTCGAATGTTGTGTACTTACCCCAGCTCGACGGATCGGTTTTATCGAGTTGCTTCGGGCTCCACGTGAGCGGCTGGTTGGTCCGTGCATCGACGACCGTGACATCGGTGATGGCGTTCACCTTCGCGAGCGGTATGGTTCGCAAGCCCTGGTGAAACTCACCGACGTACACATAGTGCTCGATTTCTTCAACGGTGAACGTCGAGTTCGTACTCACCGTGATCGCCGCACCGAAGTCGCTGTACCAATACCGGCGCTCGCCGACGGTCGGTTGACCGGTCTGTGCCGTTGTGGGTCGGGCGGCCAACACGCCGACCGCTGACACGGCGACAACGAGTGTACTCACGATGCGAAAGGTACGGCGAGTCAGCATCGGTGTGGGGTCACCCCTTAATCCGCTGCGCGAGCGCAATGGTCTTTTCGACGAGCAATTTAAGCTGGTCGGCGGTTTTTTGATCTTTGAGGGAACCGTCGTCGTTAAACGCTTGGTCGGCGAAACGAATGAATACCTGCGGCTGCGGGAGAACGTGGACATTTAGGGCTGTGAGCATCAGCCGGAATTGGAGTTGCGCCCGGAGCGTGCCAAACGGTCCCGTGGATGCCCCAAAGATGGCGGCCACTTTGCCGTCGAACGAGTTACCGCCGCGCGATGTCCAGTCGATAGCGTTTTTGAGCGCGCCGGAGATCGAGTAGTTATACTCCGGCGTTGCGAGGATTAGCAGGTCGGTCGCCGCGAGGGCGGCCTTGAGCTTCTGTACCGGCTCGGGCAGACCGCGCGCCTCGATGTCGCCGTCGTACATCGGAAGGTTCAACTCACGGAGGTCGATCTCTTCGACCTCGGCACCGGTCGCCGCCGCGAATTTTTTGGCGGCTTGGAGCGCTTTCCGGTTGTATGAATCGGTCCGCAGGCTTCCCGATATCGCGAGTACGCGCATACCGCTACTCTAACATTTTCCGGAGCACCGGTTCCACCCGGTCGGCGATGCGCGCATAGCCGGTATCGTTCGGATGTACCTCGTCGGCCATGAGGTCTCCGTGATCGATGATGCCACTCAGGACATTCGACACGTAGCTTACGCGCTTCTCGTCGGCAAGAGAGCGGAAAGAACTTTCGTAAGTATCGACGAGCCGCGCGCTCGGGATGCCGAGCAGAAGCACGGCGGCGCCCGACGCTTTGATGCGATCGATAATGGTGCCGAGATTACCGAACGTGACCTCTTTGGGAACGCTCGAGAGCACGTCGTTCCCGCCCAGGAGCATAATGACGAGGCGGGGTTCGTTGGCGATGACGTCCGCGTCGAGTCGCCCGAGGCCGGCCGCGGTGGTATCCCCTCCCTCGCCGGCATTCACAATGGCCTCGCCGGTGCGCTTCGAGAGCATCGAGACGAGGTTATTTCCCGGCGAGGCGCCAGCGCCTTGTATCAAACTGTCACCGAAGGCGATGATGGGCCCCGCCTTGGTCGCGCGGTCGATGTAGTCGTAACTCGGCGACGAAAAGTACCACCAACCCAAACTGACGATGATGATAACAACAGCAACGACAAAAAGGGTCTTCATGTCGCGCGGTACGCCGCTGTAAACCGTTCCGCAGCAGACGCTCCTCCGTTACCTTCCCGTCCCGGACTGGGCCGCTTGCGTCTGAAGCTCCTGCAGCTTGCGCAGGAGGTCGTTGAGCTGTGTTTGGAGGGTCTGTCGCGCCCTGTCGGTCAAGGGTGGGGTCGAGGTCGTGTTCATCGTGTTCTGCACTCCACTCTCAATGTTGATGCTCGCGCGGGTCTTTGGTCCCACCACCCCCCAGCCGGTCGACGCCTCGTCGCCGGAACAGACGGTCGCGTGGTAGCACTGGTACTGCTTGGTTGCCTCAAAGGTACGGGGACCGAAGTAGCCGGTCATGGCGTCCTCGGTGAGGTACCTTTTCTGGATCAAGAACTGTTGAAGGACCTGTACCTGGGGGTCACGGAGCCCACGGTAGAGATTCCTAGTGAGCGAGACGGCGGCCGGAGTCGTGACCTGCTGGGTTTTGCCCTGCACGGGTGCGGCGACCGCCCTCACCGTGACCCGGCTCTCGGCGGGCGGCGCGCTCCCCTGCTCGATAATCACCTTGGGAGTGTAGGTGCCGGGATTGTAGGCGCAGGTAGCTGGCGCGGTCAGGGTTGTGGAGGCGACGTTGTTGTACTTCAGGGTAGGCGTTGTGATGTTCGTACCCGCATCGGGCCGATCGCAGTAGAAGGTGTAGTTGACGCTCCCCTGGGCGGTTCCACTCACCCGGGCGGTGAGCGTCACGGCGAGCGGCGATGTGCCGACAGCTGGGGTGGCCGTGAGCATCGCCGTGAGGGTTTGCGTGAGCGGTCTCAACACATGCGTGTTCAAAACGATGACGCTCATCGGCGACGAGCTACCGACGTTCCCAGCACCGTCCCGCGCGACCGCTGCGAGAGTGTGCAGGCCGTTGAAGGTGTTCGCCGTGTTCCATGAGTAGCTCCAGGGGCTCGCCGTCCATTCGGTGCCGAGGTTCGCGCCGTCGAGCTTGAGCTGAATGCCCGCGATACCGGAGGTCGCCTGGCCGGCAACCACGGGATCGAACGCCACCGCCGTCACCGTGATAAGGTCAGCGACGGTGGAACCGGGGACGGGTGCGGTAAGGGAAATAGTCGGGGGCGCAGTGTCGGAGGACGGTGGTTTGCGGGACGTCAGGAGGAGTCTCGCCGTGATAGGGGTCGGAACTGCGGGAGGCAGATTGTAGTCAGTGCCGCCTTCCCTACCGATGCCCACGACGCTGCCCACAGCGTTTCCAACGGCGTTTCCGCCGGTGTTGGTCGTGATAGTAATAGTAACCGAGGCGGGGGTGCTCGCCGAAACGTTCCCAGCAGCGTCCTTGGCCCAGGCGTAGAGGGTCTTGGAACCGGCAGAAGTAAAGGTATAGGCGGTGGGAACCGTGCCTGACCAGTTCGGATTGGTGGAAGCGGGGGTAGATGCTGTTTCGGTGAGAAGGTAGGCCGTGACGCTGATGTTGTCGGTAGCCGTGAAGGTGGTGATTGAAACTGTGGTGGAGGCGGCGGTTGAGGGAATGGTGAAAGCGGTGACGGTGGGGGCGGTGGTATCGGAGAGGGCTGTGATCAGCGGGTGAGGGTAGGTATAGGGGGTGTAGTATGAGGTCCAGGTATTAGTGGAGGTGCATTTGTATAACGTGCCGTTTATAGGGTAGGCCGCAGATGCGCCGAAATTATCCCCCGTTCCGTCGGTTGGCATATGGGCAATATCAGATGGCACAAAGTATCCTACCCCCGTTGTGCAAAACGTCGGTTTATTGGCGAGGGTTCCATAAGCTGTACCAGTTGTTAGCGCATTTCCTGGAGTCCAGGAGGCATTATCTACCCAGAAATCCACATTCTCGGTCAAATAAGTGTTGCGCGGTCCCATGTTGTACCATGTCAGAGTGCCATCCGATATAGTCCCACCGACAGGCACACCGGCCCACACAGGTTCTGTACCCCCTGATGTTCCCCCACTGGTATTTTTCCAGCCCCCTCCATTTGCACTCCCCGTGAAAACCTGGCAGTAATTTGTGTCATATGCGTGATTAGATTGCCAAGCGCCGGAAATACTAGAACAGTTTTCAGAACCAAGCGTGGGAACAGCCAATGTCCTGGACGCTTTGTAAAACCAGTTGCTCCAGTAATAGGAGTCGGTAACATGCATAATATATTCATTGCCAACCGGCCACATTCCATCATCGACTTCCTCTCTTATTCCCGATCCTGGAGTATCCAAATTCCAAGTTAGATAGTTATAAAATGCCATTAACTTGCTTCCGCGTTGATCAATCAGTGAACAGTTGTATCCAGTTTGGCAAGTTATTTTGTTTCCATATATTTCATTTATCATTGACCCGGCAATATTTATTTGGTTACCGTGGATATCGAATGTTGGAAGCATTCCCCGACCAGTTATTGTATTAAAACGAGCTACGTAACGCCCACCCTGACCACCGGCAAACGCGACCGATGAAACCGAGGTGGACCCAATGAACGTATTATTTTCGAAATAAAAATTGTTCGCATTTCCAAATGCTCTCGTCATGGTGGTTCCCTCAGCCGCCCACTGAGTAGCATCATTGGCATAGCCATCCATGCCGTGATAGAAATCCGAAATGGTGTTATAGGCAGCAACACCAAACACACTCCCGGTAATCTCTATTCCCCTTGAGTTAGCCTGTCCTCCGGTAGATATTAGACTGTTATGGTCTATAATCACCTTCGTTATCGGAGTCGCACCAGTCATGTAAACAAAAATGCCATTCGTTATTGTGGCATTGGCATCAAGCGTAAAACCAGTAATTCTCATTTGTGCATTTGCCGCTATTGCCGCCGCGTCTGGTTTGTAACTTATAATCCCATTGCTAGCGTCGGCAAAATTGCAGGTGATAATAGTTGAACCCGCTCCCGCTCCTTGAAGGGCGACAGCTGTCGTTAGAATGAGTGGTGCGTTCCAAGTGCAAGAACCGGCGGGTACATTTATGGTATCTCCGTTAACCGCCCCACTTACTGTAGATTGAATATTGGCAAGACTACAAGTCGCTGCGGTGAGGGTAACGGTAACACCATCATTTAAACTTGCAGACACGTTTCCATTAGCGTCTTTGGCCCAAGCGTAAAGAGTGTGAGATGCGCCTGCACCGGTAATAGTGTATGTTGTTGGTGCCAAACCGGACCAACCGGCATCACCGGCTCCAGGTGGTGTGGCTGATTCTGTAACTTTGTATCCAGTGACACCTACATTGTCAGAAGCAATAAAAGTGGAGACAGAGACGGTCCGAGAAGTTGCGGTTGATGGGATGGTGAAAGTGGTAACAGTAGGGGGGGTAGAGTCGATGGTAATTACAACCGACGCATTCAAGTTGGTGGAAATATTGTTTTGTAAATCTTTGGCCCAGGCGTAGAGCGTGTGGGCGCCGTCCGAGGCGAAGACGTAGGTGGACGTGGCGGTGGCCGTCCAGCCGGGATCGGTGGAGGTGGGAGTCGTGGACGTTTCGTTCACGAGGTAGCCCGTGACACCGATGTTATCAGAAGCGGTGAAGGTGGTAATGGGTATAGTGAGGGAGTTACCCGTGGAAGGAACCGTGAAGGCGGTGACGGCGGGAGGAGTAGAGTCGGGCACTGCCGTAAATATCCATCCGCTTCCCGCCGTGGCCACAGCTTGATTATCTGTGCTGTGCGTCCCCGCGTACCAGGTGTCCGCTCCGGACGCCCCGCTCCAAGGCCGAGCTATGCAGTGTTGAATATTGAGGTAGTCGGCAGAAACGAATCCACCGCCCGTTTTGGTAAGCGCAAATGTTGACGTGTTACTGCTGTCCAGTGTAATTACATTTGTAGTGTTTGCCATCGTGAATGATGAGACAATTTGAGTCGTACCCGCTGCGAACTTTAGGGTGTGGGCGGCCGTGCCGTCATCTTTAAAATCAGCGAAAGTGTTAGAATTGTTGATAATCCAAGTCGTCGTACCACTGCCCGGAGAGAACCATACGTTATAGTATGTTTTCCCGCCGAAGTACAAGTTAGATGAGCCGGTAGAATTAGCTGTGAACTTTATCGTTGAGCTGTTCGCGTTAAGCGTCAATCCGGTCACCGTGTTCAAATACCACGGGTAATTGGCCCCTTGGGTGCCGGTAATAGTCCACGTGCCGTTGCCCATATTGATGGTACGGGTATTTGAGTTATTTGATATAAAATTCCAGGCACTGACATCAAAGTTGTTAGCAGAGAACGTTCCATTTGTCAGGGTCAGGTTACCGCTAGATATGGTTAGTGAATCGGCAAGCTGGAATGTGCCACTAACGCCATCAAGGACAAGACCCCCACTACCCAAAGTGACACTGTTTGTCGTAATGGTACGTGTTCCGCTTATCGCCTTCATTGTCAGCATACCGGTATAGGTGCGTATCATTCCCGATGGAAAATAGAGTGAGCCGTACACGTTTAGTGCGGCGGATCCGGCTACGGTTATGACCCCAGAAAGTGGATTTCCAATGGTTAGGTTGGCACAATTGGCGGTCGCGTCTATGGTGAGCGCATAGGCTGTGACATTCGAAGCAGAATCGAAAATAACATCATCTGTAGATGTTGGTGCATTGCTTGCGGGGTTTGCTGGGCTGTTACCCGAATTCAAAGACCAGTGGTTTGTGTAGTCGCTCCAGTTTCCAGAACCACCATACCAGTACAGAGTGGCCGCAGAGGCGCGCGAGGCGAAGCCGAGGAGTAGCGCCACCGCAAGCATCAGAAGCGCGGAGCGAAAGAAACGCGAAGAGGAAAGCTCCCGATTTTGGAGGATACCAGCGAGCATCGGTTGGTGCGATGTACCCACGGTTATATGCTATCAGTATACCCAATTGTGACACCCCTCGGCAATGGGGCGGCTGTGAATAACTATTTCCGGTTCGTCAGTTCCGTAAGCGGGCAGCTCTCGTGCCGGTGTGGTCGCGAGGGACAGTACCGACGGCCGTACTCGACGAGGAGGTACGTGAAGATGAACCAGTATTTTTTCGGTACGATAGCCATCAGGTCGCGTTCGATCTTCACGGGGTCGTTATGGTCAGTAAGTCCGAAGCAGCGCGCGAGGCGGCGGACGTGGGTGTCGACCGCAATACCCTCCACGATGCCGTAAGCATTCCCGAGGATGACGTTCGCTGACTTCCGACCGACGCCGGGGATAGTAACCATCTCTGCCATCGTCTTCGGTAGCCGGCTGCGGAAGCGCTCCTTGACCACCTTTGCGGCCGCGAGAATATCCTTCGCCTTGCTATGGTAAAAACCGGTCGGACGAATATCCTGCTCGAATTCTCGTACGGTCCGCTGGTTCTTAGAAGCGTGAACGTAGTCGTCGAGCGTCCGGTATTTTTTGAAGAGTGCCTGCGTGACCTCGTTCACCTTCTTGTCCGTACACTGCGCGGAGAGTCGGACGGCGACCAGTAATTCCCAATTATTCGAGTGGCGCAGTATGGTCCCTTTTCCCGCGTCCGGAATGAGACGCGTGAGGATACGAATGATGCGCGCGACGCGCGACCGCCGCTCCGCGACGATGCGCGGCGGGACAGTATTCGTTGTTGCGTGCGTCGCCGTCCGTGTCATTTGAGGAACGTGATCGTCTGGCCGAGCTGCTCGATCGAAAGTGCGTCGCTCGAAAGGAGAAAATAGTAAAAGGAAGTGCTCTTGAGTGTAATGGGCCGTGGATACCGCAGGACAAGCGCTGCGCCGCTCGTTGCGTTCTGGTCAATGGTCGTTGAAAGAATATAGGTTCCCTGCTGCCCGTCGATCGTGACCGGCGTACGCTTAGGATTTTTGCCGTATGGCATACCCACGATGTTCACAAGACCGTTCACGACATCGTCGAGCGGGACGTCGACACTGCTCAAAGCATCAACGGTAAAGAAGCCGTCGGGGCCAATGACGCCGGTCGGCACGCCGTCGATGGTCGCGTAGCGAGGATCGGGTCTCCATGTTCGCGGGTACTGGAACGAGATGTTGAGCGCCGGATTCGTATAGGTTAGGAGGGCTGGTTCGCTCGTCAACGTCACCGTGGCTGGGATGAAGGAGAGCGGCGAGGTGAACGTACCGGTCGCCGCTATGACGGTGTCGCGCGTAAAGCGATCGATAGCTGCCAGCGTACCGCTCGCATCGTGCAGTTCCGTCGTGGGCATGATGGCGAGCGTTATTTCGTTACCGTCCGTATCGCGGACGGTGATGGTAGCCGCGCTTTCCGAAACGGCGACGACGGTTCCCTCGATGTGGTCCTGGGGTCGCTGGGGTGCACGGCCGCCGCCGGTAATAAGGATGACGAACGCTACGAGCGCGATGGCGGCAACGCCGATGGCAATGCCGAGCGCGCGGCGATTAGTGAAAAGTTCTTGCGTGGTCATAGCATCAGGTTGAGGCCGGTGGTTTTGTCGGGGCCGCGTTCGATGGTGCCGTCCAGCGCGATAAGGAACACTTCCGCCGTGACGGAAACAACGAGGCGCTTCACGTGGCCGGAGAAGGTCTTAAAGTCGCTTCCCGAAAAGTTCCCGTGCATGTGGATGACGGTGTCTGTGCCCATTCGGGAGATGTTCCCGGTGACCCCGGTGATCTCGAATTCGCCCGTAAAATCCTCGTCGCGGTACGTCTTGTTCGCGAGGTCGAACCACGAGAGTGAAGTGTCGGACACGGCGCCGATCATCGTGAACGAAGCGGCGCGTATCCCCCGTGCCTCACAGAATTTTTTGAGCCCTTCCTTTACCTCTTCTCCGCGGTCGAAGCGGAGCATGTGGTGGCGGCCGTCCTTGAGGATGAGTTTCATGGCGTTAGAGTTCCCGCGCGGCGGCGATCAATTTTTTGAGGGCGATATAGTGCGGTTCGAGTTCTTGTTTGCAGATGTCCAGCGAAAGTATGCGGTGTTTCTCTTCGAGTTTTTCTTCGGCGAATCGGAAGCAATCGGCGAACTGATTTCCCCGCCCGCCGAGGAGCGCCAGGTAGGCGAAAAAACCCTTTGGGTGCAAGAATCTATAGCAATCAGCATTGGCACAGATCTCCGCTTCCGGACAGAGGAAGGGAATCTCACCGTGGTGCGCTTCGATGCAGTTGATGACCTTTCGTTCTGGATTTTCGCCGAACGGCTGGGTGATAAAGAATTCCTTGGCGGCCTCTACACTCATCTGGATGTGCTCTTTTAGTCGATCTTTTTTAAGCGCCTCGCCAAGTTTCAGGTCCATAAAGTAAACTCCCAGACTGACGATGGTAATATCGGCGGAAAGTTTTTCCGCTAGCCCTACTCCTTTCTTTTCGGAAATCTCAAAATGGAGTGAAAGCGGCGAACCATATTTCTCAAGTTCGCTCACCGCATAGTTCCGCGCCTCTTGAACGATGTCCATCATGGAGATTGCTCTGTTTGTATGTTGTTCGACTACTCAATCTTAGCAAAGGTGAAGTATTTGAGCGTGCCGATGGGAATATGATAATACTTTTCGATGACTTGTCGCGCGTTCCCAAAAATGGCCTTGCTCCAGTCGAATCCGCACCGCTCGGCGGCTTCGCGTATCGCGGCTTCTGACGGCCCGTCAAATTCGACGTAGGTGGGAACGGTCGGCCACGTGTCGATGTCAACGAGAACCTCTCCAAGCTTGAATGTCCGCCGCTTCTTCTCTTGTTCGCGGGCAACGACGAGGCCGATGGCTACCAAGAGATCCTTCGCCTTTTGAGCGTTCTCAATGCCGAACTCGATCTCCTCGGTTCCCGTTGCGGTCTGCTCTTCGGTGTGCTTGTACGTGAGGCGAATACCACGCTTCGTTTCGCGGATACGAACGAACTTCATAGCGCTCTTCGCCCAGACCCCGGCGCCATCGTAGAAAATGATCTCCTTCAGGAAGTCGTCCCCGAGATCTTCGGCACCGAGTTCCGCGAGCTTTTCGATGAGCGCTTCGCCGTCGATCTCGAGGAATTTTGCTTCGATCTCCCGGTTCCCGATATCGGTATCAGCCATGGCGTTTGATCCAGCGGTTTTTGACGATCGGCAGCGAGAGCGTCGAGAGGATGTAACCCATGGACGGAATGAATGCCTTGAGCCACGGGTAGGTGTCGTTGATGAGCACGAGCCAGATGCCGGCGATGAGGTAGGTGGCGACGGCGATGGCGAGGCGGCGCGTCCAGCTCACCTCCCATGCCTTGTCGGCCTCGACGCGGCGGTTGCGCTCTTTGATGGCCTCAAGTTCTTTGTTCTGTTCTTCGAGCTTCTTAAGGATTTCATCCATAGGTTATATAGGTGACGCTCTTTAGATGACCATATCCCCACCGCGCTGCTTAAATCGCTCTGAATGTTGAACGATATCCAGCACAAGCTTGATGGTTACCATAGCTACAAGTGCTACGTGCGGTATAGCGGTGTCAGCACCAGCAGTGAAGGCAAGAATACTAAGTATAACGTTGATTGTTATAAATTTTCCAAGAAGAGTAACCAATTCCGGGCTGGAGGTTGTTATGATCATTGGATTCTGTTTCCAACCGACAAGATGGAGCAACTCTGACAGTGTATAGCCAATGACAATGAGCCCGATAGCACCCCACGGGAAGACGAATCCAGCCGGCCGTTGAGCTGCAAAATCTGTCGACGAAAGAACACCCAATCCGTAGCACGTCATGATCGCAGCCCCGTACATCATCGTCTTGGCGAGCTGTGGTGGCTGCACGTCGATTGGTTGTTGCGCCACGTTTCCGCTCGGTGCCGCTGTTGCCACCCGTGAACGCAACTTTGTTTCAGAGCGGTATAACCGCGGGATGACAGCTACGGTGTTCACGAGGACCTCGACCCAGTACACCATAAACAATGAATACAAATCCCAACCTCCCCAAAATACGCCCCAGATCGGATAGGCGTTGATGCCGATGAGAGTGACAACCGCGCTGACGCTCCGCACGTACCTCATAGCCGGTTGTATTTCGTATGTTTCCCTTTCACTTTACGGATGGGGTACTTTTTTGCGTTCAGGCGCATCTTTCGGTCGAAGGCGGTGACGAGGTCGATGCCTAGGTCGTGGCTCATGAGAAGCACCCAGTAGAGCACGTCGGCGAGCTCGTCGCCGACGTGCTTCTTGTTGCTCTTGAGGTACGCATCGAGTTCCGCGCCGTTCTTCCACTGAAAGTGTTCGAGCACCTCCGCCGCCTCGAGCACGAGGGAAACGGCGAGATCCTTTGGGTGGTGGAATTGCTTCCAATTCCGCGCGTCCCGGAACCGCTTGATGTCCCGTGTGAGGCGTTCGATGTCAGACATACCATAAAAGTATACACGAACAGTGCAGAGATGAAAATTGCAATTTTTTTCACCTGTGGTATAGTATAAATAGCTAACGAGTTCTGTTCTGTCAGAAAGGGAGGTAATATGCCCGACGCGACCACAATTTTTTGCATTTTTCTAGCTGTGCTCGTTTTTGAAATTATACTGGTGCGTATGGCAACGAGCTTGTTTGGGATCCCGAGTTGCCCCTCCTGCGGACACAACGCGTACGTCACGCGGGCGAAATTACATGAGCGAGCGCGTTGCTCGGTTCATGGATACTGGGAGTATCCAAGCTAAAGGCACAACCTCATCCCGTCGCGACGGGAACCAAACGAGGACGTGCCTTTTTCGTTTTTAGGTATGCGTCATATTCTTTTTGCCAATTTTTCAACCCGGATGCCGATGAGCCGAATGGCCTTCCGTCGCGGATTCTCACGATGGTCAAAGAACGGCATGAGGAGCGAAAACGCCTCGAATTGCAGGGTTTCGAGGGATGCCGCCGGCTCGGTAAGAGTGCGCGAACGCGAGACGGTCTCGAAGTCGGTGAAACGGACGGTAAGAACAATACGCTGGAACGTTCCAAAGTCGCTTTGGTCGAACCGTTGCATCACGTCCGCAGCGAGCGCCGCGAGACGCCCCGTGAGGAGGTTTGGGTCGCTTGTATCCCTCATGAACGTTTCCTGTTCGCCGATGGATTTTATTTCATACTCCTCGATGACCGGGGTGTCGTCTCGACCGCGGGCCCGTTCGTAGAGGTCTCTTCCCCACACGCCGAGGAGTTCAACGAGTTCTTCATGGGAGAATCGTTTGACGTCGCCGACGGTCGTCACGCCGTGTTGCGCGAAGAGTGCCTGCGTCTTCGGGCCGATGCCGATGGAAGCGATGAGGTGTTCGCGTTCATGAATCTCCTTTTTTATCATTCGACACAGCATTTCAGCAGCTTTATAGGAGCCGATGAACGAGAGGTCGAGGTATGCTTCGTCAATGCTCGCCGCCTCGACGAGTGGAACATGTCGGCGAACGATCCCCATGATATGACCGGAAACTTCTTCATATCGTTGACCGTTCACACCGATAAAGACCGCAGGCGGTTTACCGGCCCTCTCGGCTTCCCGCGCGAGTCGCCAGGCCTGTGAAATCGGCATCGCCGAGTGGATGCCGTACGTGCGCGCGGGATAGTTCGCCGTCGAGACGACACCGCGACCATGGCCGTCCTCCGGATCGGCACCGACCACGATCGGTTTACCGCGAAGGCGCGGCTTATCGCCCTCTTCGATAGCGGCGAAGAACGCGTCCATATCCAAGTGTGCAATGACCCTTTTCATAGCGGCATTTGGATATGGACGCGGGAAAGGGGTCCCGCCGACGCCAAGGCCTTGGTGGGCAGGCGGGGAAACGGGAGTTTCACCTGTGTCCCGCTTAGCGGGACGGGTTTCAGGGAGGCCCGGTGCACATCGGGCCGACCGTCCATATCAAGGTGTGCGATGATTCTCGATGGTATGCTGGCTGGCATGTCTGGTTCTTTGACAGGGTGCCACGGCTGGTGTAATGATGCCAGTCAGTAACCTATCGCGGAGAAGGAGACGATATGCGCAAGGATTTTGATAAATACAATAGTTTACTTGTGCGGCGGCACCACCCGCGGAAGTATAATCGCCGTGCGGCGTGGAATCAGGCAAATGCCGAGGGTGTGAGAAAAGCCCTCGAGGAACTCTCGCGACAAAGAGCGTCCTTCCCGACGTGCGATGAGCCGGCCAACGAGGCCGATACGGAACGTGCAGTGCCCTACTAGTGTAGCGCCCAATCATGACTCCCGTCCTGTACAACATAGGCGGGAGTTGTGCGTTCTCTAGGCCGTGTTACGTGGAGCTCGCGACCTTGAGCAGTTCAACGGTGAAGTGCAACGTTGAGTTCGGCGGAATAGTGTCTTTCCCCTGCGCCCCATAGGCAAGCTCCGGCGGGATAACGAGATTCCGCTTGCCCCCGACCTTCATGCCGAGGATACCAAGGTTCCATCCCGGGATGATTTGGCTCGTGCCCAAGATGAATTCGAGGGGTTGCTGGTGGCCGTAGGTGCTGTCGTAGGTACTGTCGAACGTTTTGCCGTCATCGAAGCTGCCGACGTAATTTACGGTGACGACATCGCCGTTCTTCGCTTCATCCCCCGTCCCGACCGTTACGTCCTCTTTTTTGAGCGCGTCCATTGCCCGCTGCTGTGCGTCCATGATGCGTTGCTGTTCCGCGCGGCCCTGCTCGGCGGTCTGTCGCTCGTTCTCGAGCGCCCGCTGGTCAAGCCACCGGTTAACGTACGTCCCGCCGACCAAGAGCGCGACGATGAGTATGATGAATATAACTACTTTAGTGAGTGTTGCGGTTCGCATGACCATTGATGATTTATGTTATTTTCGCTCCAGGCTCGACGTCCCGTTCGACGGTGAGAATAACCGGCGTGCCGTTCGCATCCGACGCCGCAAGTAGCATCCCCTGACTTTCGACGCCCATCATAACACGCGGTTCAAGATTTGCCACGACGACGATCTCGCGGCCCACGAGCTCCGCGGGTTCATACGTTTTCCCGATACCTGCGACGACCTGCCGTCCGCCAAGCCCTGAGCTTGTCGAAGGGTCGCCTAAATCTACCTGAAGTCGCACCAGCTTTTCCGACCCCTCGATGCGCTCGGCGGTGAGCACCTTCGCAACGCGGAGGTCTACCTGTCGGAATTCATCGATGGTCATAGCGCCTTCTTAAGATTTTCCTGCATCGGCACTTCCGTCGGGTCGCTGCCGTAGGCTTTCGCCGCGTGATACGTCGTCCAGTCGGCAAGGAGAATTAACGAGAACATCTTGGCGAACCGGCTCGGGCCCTCGAGGTGCACCATTTCGACGGAAAGTTTCCGCTCGCGCAGCAGACCGGCGGTGATGTCCATTCGTTTCCGTATCTGGGGATGGTCGTCATCGTCCGCGAGGAATATGAAACGGAAATTCCCGGCAATCGCGGCCGTTGCGGGCTGTATGTCGAAACCGGTCATCTCGTTGTGGTTCAATTCGGGAAAGACGTTCGCGAATGCCGGTATTTTGGCGGTTTCGTTGAACTTTATCTTCCAGACATAGCCGATGATGCGGTTACGCGTCGAGGAGTAAATGACCGGCACCGAGTCGTGCAGCCGCTCCGCGAGTTCCCGGCCGGCGGTTTCGTAATTGGCGGGGATGAGCGACGTGGCGAGCCCGCGCGTCTCGCGGAGGGCTTCATCGAGGTTCAGGGCCCGGAGGTGCGCACGAAAGCTCAAGCCGAGCGCTTCGCGGGGTTGGAGGTGCAGGTCTGGCATCTGGATGTACGGGATTTTCGCTGCCTTTGCTAGTTCGAGCAATTTCCCGCCGATGGTGATGGAAATGTTCGGCAGGCCGAGTTTCTGCGCTTCGTGGAATGCCTCGATGGCTTCCTCGGTGTTGCCGGAGTAGGAACTCACGATAACGAGTGTCCGTTGTTTATCGGCTGGCGGCAGGCCCGCCTTCGCTAAAGTTTCGGCGGGTAAACCGTAGTCGCGGCGGACGACGACGGGGAGCTCCGGCTTCCAGGCGGTGAGAAGATCCCCCGCGAGCGCCGAGCCGCCCATGCCGACGACGATATAGCGCTCGTACTGCCGATGTTCCGCCGGATTGACGATCTCGGGTTCATACGCGAATTGCGAAGGAAAGTTCTTAATGGGGTCAGACATGGTAGATTTAGTATACCGCAGGCGGCCGCCTTTTTCGAGTCGGTAACGCACAAACGAGAACAGCCCCGCCTAAGCGGGGCTGTTCGACGTTGACGCGTAACCTACCAGTTACGACCGCCGCCACCGCCACCGCCGTAGCCGCCACGGTCATCCCGTCGCGGGGGGCGAGGTTCGAGCGGGCGAGCTTCGTTCACCGTGATGGTGCGGCCCTCAAAATCCTTGCCATTGAACATTTCAATGGCACGGTCCGCCTCAGCGTCGTCCGCGAACTCCACGAAACCAAAACCCTTCGAGCGACCGGTCATCTTATCAGAGATGACCGTCGCCGACTGAACGGTTCCGGCCTTCGAGAAGGCGTCCTGGAGCGACTGCTGGGTGGTGCTGTAGGGCAGCCCGCCAACATAGAGCTTCTTAGCCATTCCTCGTATGTATGTTTGTGTAAGGCGACCTCTTCTCGTCTGCATTTCCTGGGAACCCCCCGTCCTGCGGGGGTAAAAGACATATGGTCTTTTACCGCCTTACACAAAAACGCGTAAGGGAAAGGAATCTCGTCGAGAATACTTACTCGGACACCCTACCACACATCCTCGGAAATAGCAAGGGCCTGTGGATAAGCCCGGCCGGTGCGGGAAATGCCTCCCTATCGTCGCTTCGGGCGCCACAAAACGAGCTTTCCCGCCTGTATCTCGATAGGGTCGGCTCTCCGCAGGCCCCGCAGCGCCGCAGGCGTCGCAATATCCTCGTGCGGCTGGTCGTCCAGGGCATCCGAAATGTACCAGAGGTCCTTCTCGGTCGTCGTCCAGCCACGCTTCGCAAAGCGCCGCAGATCGAGCGGCTTCGAGAAGCTCCGCATCGTCTTCCGGCCGTCATCCAAAAAGTATTCATGGAAGTACGACATCGCGAGCTCGCGAACGCTGCGGTAGATCGGCTCGCGGTACCGGAGTACGGCGTGATTGGTCTTTGTGATGGCACCCCACGCACCGTGACGCTTGAAAAGGGCGAGCACGTGGTCGGCGTCGCCTCTTCCCGTGACCACCTTCAGGTTTACGAGGAGCGGCGGCTCGCCGTGGAGCCAGAGCGCGGAGGCCGCAAGCATCGCCCCCTCGAGGCACTGTGCTTTCCATTCGCGGAGCACCCGTCGCGGCGAATAACACGTATCCCCTTTCTCCTCAAAGTTGATGGGAATCGTTTCGAGAAAATCCTGTATCTTCCGCGGCGTCCGGAGCGGACGGAGAATGCGCAGTTCCTCGCGATTGAATCCGAGCGTATTCATGCCACTTCAGCGTTGTAGCACCGTTCGCAGTAAATCATTTCCGGTCGGTCGGGAGCATACGACGTTTTGATCGCCGCGCCGCATTTTGCACAGGTGCGATCGTAGATTTTCATCGGTCCCCGCTGGCGCAGCCGATCCGCATGGCGGCAAAAGAAACAACGGCGTGGGATGGGCAGGATCATGGTGCGATAGAATTGGAGCTCCATTGGAATGATGCGGTAGTTTCTGCCGCAGTCGACACAAACAAGGATCTCTTTGGTAATGGCATCCGTAACATCTCGGATGTGGTTTGGAATGTGTTCCGGCACAAGCGTTTCTGTGTCACGGGTCATCGGGAGGTCATCTTCCCAGCGGAAACCAAAATTCAGGGCCTCGTCTTTAGCAAGGGGAAGGTTATCTTGTCCAATGGCCTCATTGTAGGCAAATGGGGCAAGGGATGGCGGGAAATATGAACCGTACTGGTTCTGTGTGCGGAGTTCTGCGACGATATGCTTGCGCAATTGCCGATACGCTGCTGCGTCGTAGCGCTTATTCAGAACACAGAACTGCGCGTTCCGAACCGAATCGCACCCGACACAGTCCGCGCACGAACGTATCCCGAAACAGTATTCGATATCATGCGACGACGTCGTCCACCACGAGCCGATGACCCGTGTCGATGTTCCAACCGCAACTCCTTCGAGGAGTAGTTCGCTGTACCTGCCGTGCCCGGTGATGTCATAGCTGTCCTTGGCGAACTTTGCGGCGAACGAGTGGCGGAGGTTCTCTGAGTGGCCAATCTCAAAACAATCGGCACACTCTTTTGAATCGAAAATGTAGTCGCCGGTCACGTTCACGCTTCGAAGGTTCTGGTGCGCGCGGTGCGGGAATCGGAGCACAAATTTTTTGAACTGGCGCTTAAACTCCTCGGTCTTTGTATGGCTTCCCATCACCCCGCGCACCCGCTTTTCATATTCGGCTTTTACTAATGGTTCATTTAAAAAGTGGTACGTCTTGTGGCGGAGATTCACACAGCCAAAACAACGACTGCACCCCGCACAGTTGTGAAGGTACGCGGAATCAAGGGAATCAACGACGTTCGTACCCCACGCGATGCCCTGACTCCTGTGGACGTTGACGGCCTCGTACACTCGTTCAACGCTGTCGCAGAAGTACGCGTCGAACACATCGCGACTCTTGCTTAAACCGCGTCCGTAGGCGCAGTTCTCGTTCTGTGGACTCGAATTAAAGACGAAATAGCAATCCTTGGCGCCGCCGGCAAAGTTTATGTACTCGCTGTTAATGACGGGTCCCGTGTCGCTCGAGTAGAAAATACCGGCCTTCGGCACGCGTCGCAATAACTCACCCATCTGTTCAAAGAATGGTGTATTGGGATCGTATGTCTGTCCGTAATCGAAGGGGTCCCACCGATCGGATAACCAACAATCGACGCAGTAGACCGTATACGGAGAACGGGGATGGTACATCGAAAGCGTCGATGCACCGCACAGGGCGCAAGTGCGTTTGTAGAGCGTCTGCTCGTTCCGAAATACGGATCGGCGCCGGAATCTGCACTCCGGGCACCACGGGGGCGCTGGCACTCCCATCTTCTCGTAGAACGAGAAATCGTCCGGTTCGATGGTGAATGGACCTTTACACTGTTGGCATTGACGTTTTTCCGTATCCATGGTTTCTTATTCTCTTATTCGCGCGAATTAGAGAAGATAATTATCACACTACCTCGCTATTGTAGCAGGGCTCGCCCGTCGACGAGCTCAGGGTGAAAATTGCCCTATACAACCTCAGCATTGTAACAATTTTCACAGTAGACGGTCTCTGGCCGGTCGGGTGAGTACGACGTTTCGAATTCGTTCGGGCATTTTCCCGTGTGGGCGTGTCCCTGTTTATCACACATACACGCACGCTGCCAGAGTTTGAACGGCGTCCGCTTGGCGAGCCGCGCGTAGTGGCGGCAGTTTGGACAGAGTCGCGGGAGCGGGATGCCCATCCGACGGTAGAATTGCAGTTCCGGTTCGATGACCTTGAACGCAGTCGTGCATCCCAACGCCTCCGGGGACATTCGGCTGAGCTCAGTCGAAGCCTCGGGACCCCGACCCCCGACATTCCTGGTCGGGGCGTCGGGGTTGGCATTCGCGCACCCGATGACATCCTGGAGTATCGAGTTAGGAACATCCTCGATGCGTGCGGGCAACCCTTCCGGTTGTCTCGTGATAACATAGCGTCGCTCTTCGGCTTCTTTCCACGCGAAACCGCGGGCTTCCGCGTCGGTTTTGGCGAGCGGGAAGAAATCTTGCGCCACGCTCTCGTTGTACGCCAGCGGTGAAATTTCGGACGGGAAGAACTCACCGTAACCGTATGTTCTTCCGTTCTTTCCGTGGTACTGGAGTCGGCCCATCTGGGCAATGATCTTTTTTACCAGGGTTTCATAATCATCCTTCCCGTACTGCACGTTGAAAATGCAGCGCTGCTTTCCCCGAAGCGCAATGCAGCCGAACAGGTTCGACGAGCTAGAGCAGAAATCACAGTAGGTCATATCCGAACCGTCCCCGCACGTGTTCGAGAACATTGTCCGCTGCACCTTCCAGAAGCCAAGGTAGTCGTAGCACAGTTCCAAATACTCACAGTAGTTCGCGTCGTAGATGTTCTTCGCATCGATGAGACGAACGCAGTAACGCGAATCCTCGGTGCGTTTTACATCGAAACACTGGCGGGCGTTTTTGGACTGCACGATGTGGTCCCCGGAAACATCGGTGCATTGGAGCGTGGTCGCAAAACGATGCGGGGTGGCGAGCCGTACCGCATCGAACTCCCGGGCAGTGTTAAGAAACCGCTCATACCCGCCGACTCGCAGCGCCTCCCGTTCTTCCAGGAACTCCTCTTTTGTGTGCGGCTTATTAAACACGTAGTACTGCTTATTCCGCAGGCCGGCGCAGCCGATGCAGTCATGGCAGTTCTTACAGTCGAAACAGTACAGTAGGTTGAATGATGCCGAACATTCTTGGCAGGAGAGACAGTTGGAAAGTTTCTCGCAATCGATGCACTCATAGCAGTACTCACATTCGCGCGCGAGGTAGGTGTCCACACAGTACTTCGATTCGTAGGGACAACCATACAAACAATCCTCCACCTCAATAGAACCGAAACACAGATAGCAGTTTTTTGCGTCGGCGACGTAGTTGCAGTAGTCGCTGTTCTTGTTGTTGGTACAACGAAGACTGGGACGCGGCACAACATTGAGAAGTTCCCTGAACTGTTCGAAGAATGGCCTTGAGAAGTCATAGGGCTTGCCGAACGCCAGGGGGTCCCACCCGTCGTCCCACCAGCACTCACCGCAGTAAACCGGGAACGGCTTATCGGCGGAGTACATAGAGATGACTGATTTCTTACAGAGGCCGCACTCACGCCGGTAAAAGTTACGCTCATTGCGCGCCATAAATCGCCGCTGGAGCCGGCATGTCGGACAGAAGGTCGGCGGCGGGACGGCTACCTTTTTGTAGAAATCAAAGTCCTCCGATTTGATGGTGAACGGTTGTTTGCAGCTTTGGCAATTTTTCATTTCTACTGGCATGGTACAATCAGTCCTATAACATCCCTACATTCTCAAGTATATAAGGATGTTATTGTACGATCTGGAACGACTTAAGGAAACGAACAAACAACTTCCCGTATGGCGAGAGTGAGTGTTCGACAAACTTGCCTCGGTACCGTTTATTGATGAGTCCCGCTTGGTGGAGCCGCCGCGCGTGCTCGCCTATCGTTTTTTCATTCGCACCAAGTTCTCGGACGATACTCTCGAACGTTATTCCATTATGTTTTGCAATGAGCAGCAGTATCTCAATCCGGCGATGATTCGATATTCCCTTCAGGTGCCGCTCCATCTGCCTCGCCGTCTTTGGAGTTGTCATAGCCCAAGTATACACCAGCCGCTTTCCCAATAACATCCTTACATTCTCAAGTTTGTAAGAATGTTATCGAGGCTCGTTTTTGCTCGGCCTCGACAACCGTGGTGATGCCACCGGTATAGCACGGGGACCGCTCCTGCTGTATAATCGCTCCAATGACTGGTTTTTCGCCACTCGCTCACCCGTGGTGGGTGAATCTGTTCATCCTTGTCCCGTTTGCCGCGTACTATCTCTTCCGGCGCGGACTCCGCGTGACGAACCGGCAACTTTTTATCACCGCAATTTTCAGCGCCGCCATGGGATTCCTGGAATCCGCGGTGGTGGTTTACCTCCGCGCGGCGCTCGGTACTCCTTCGCCGACAGAAACGGCGCTGATGAGCGCTCGGGAAATGTTCAGCGGCCTCTCAAGACAATTGTCGACGATCGAGGTATACCGCGAAGCGGCCACCATTGTCATGCTGGTCTGTATCGCCCTCTTGGTCGTACGGACGGCACGGGAACGCTTGGCTGTGTTCCTCTGGACGTTTGCCATCTGGGACATTGTCTACTACATTGGCCTCCGATTGACCATCGGATGGCCCTCATCCCTTGCAACCCCCGACGTGCTGTTTCTTATCCCCATCCCCTGGTACGCGGAAGTTTGGTTCCCGGTTCTTGTGTGTACACTCTGCCTCGTCGCAGTGCTGGTGAACAAGAAAAGGTAAAACAACCCTTCGCTACGCTTCGGCGGGCAGGCAAAAATGTTGGAATGCCGCAAAGCGTGTCGGTTTGTTCACGACACCGCCTGGTGATAGCACTGTTCACAATAAACGCTTAATTTCCGTATAGGGTCATACGATGAGGGCGTTTTTTGCCCGCATTTGGCGCACAGCGCGTCCCATAGTTTGTAGGGATTCTTCCGGCGGAAGCGGGCGAGAAGACGCGCCTGCGGATGGATGACCGGCACGGGGATGCGATGCGCGCGGTAGAACTCGAGCTCGGCCTTCGTGATGCGGAACGGTTTGCCGGTTTCCGCGCAGATGATGGCGGCGCCGAGGATGTCGTCGGTCACGTCCGCAATGCTATCGGGTACCTGTCCGGCGGCGAGTACCGTGAAACCGGCGGTGTCGACCGGTTTTTCGTTCTCGTTCCAGCGTGCACCGAGGCGCGCCGCCGATTCGCGATCGAGCGGCAGGAGCGCCTGGGCGTAGGTATCGTGGTAGTAGAAGAACGAGTGCTGGAGCGGCAGGAATTCGCCGTAGGTGTGCCGCTTGAGCATATCGGTCTTGATGACGTCCACCGTCGCCCAGTACTCGTCCTCGCCGTACTGCGTGTTTAGAATGCAGTACTTTTTCTTCCGCAGGCCGGAGCAGCCAAAGCAGTATCTGCAGTCGTTGCACTCAAAGGAGTATTCAACCTCGAGACAGTTGTCGAGAAAGTACGAAGCGACGACCTTGTTGACGGATAGTCCCTCGAGGACGTTGTATGAATTCTGTCCCGGGCCGAACATACTGACATCCATGGCATCCTCGGTTCCAAAGAGATCCTGCCCCCAGCGAATATCTTTGTTCTTATAGAAAACCAGTATCCATTTCACGCTTATCGCGGCGAACGTTTGAAAGCAGTTCTTACAATCTATAAGGGCGTCACCCGTCGAGTTCGGCGAGCTCTTGGTACGGACGGCGCGCAAGATACTCTTCGACTGCACAAGTGCATCAAATTTTCGGCGCTGTTCATCTCGCACCGACCGCTTTCCGAGGTCGATTTGCCTAACGCGCCGCTCGTACCCTTCGCGGCTCAGCTGCTCATTCCAGAAACAGTATTTTTTGTTCCGTAGGTTGACGCAGCCGAAACAGTTCTGGCAATTGCGGCAATCAAAGAGGAATTGCGAGTTCATGCAATTCTCCGCGTTCTGGACGTACTGCGAGCCGTAGATGCGATTCGAATCGACGACCTCATACGACTGCTCGACATGGTCGGCCTGAAGGAGGTCGAGGGAGTCCTTCGCATATATCACCCAAACGCCGTAGGAAACATTCTCCGATTCGCCGATGTTGCCGCAGAGGTAACAATCCTTCAGTCGCATACTTCCCGTCGTATATTCGCTATTCACAACGTTCGAGCGGTACCGAGAAAGGGCCATGTGCGGCACGTCGCGGAGGAGCTCTACAAGCTGGGCATCAAACGGGCGCAGGGGGTCGTACGGTCGTCCATGCTTCATCGCATCCCAGACGTCGGGATTCCACCAGTGATCATTGTCGTAAATTTTGTAGGGACTCGCCTCGTCCATCTGCGACGCCACCCGCTCGCCCGGGTGCACGGCACATTCCTTGCGGTAGAAGTGCAGGAGGTTCGCCTCCATCGCCATCCGTTTGCGCATGCGGCATTCGGGGCACTCGCGTAGCGGCGGTACGCGGAGTTTTTTGCAGAAGGTGATGTCCCCTTCCTCGAGCGCGAATTCCCCGCGGCACAGGGTGCATCGTCGCGGGCCAGATACAGTGATCTCCAGCACCTCATCCAAAGCGGCATCAAACTTCGGGGTCTTGGTGCTCATGCTCTCGTGTGGCGCTGCTTTTCTCTCTATCTGCTCTTTTTTAACGCCTCAATTCCAGGCAATTTCTCACCCGCCAGGAACTCCAGCATCGCGCCGCCGCCGGTTGAAATGAAACTGAATTTCTTGTCCAGATGGTATTTTTTCAGGAACATCACGGTTTCGCCGCCACCGGTTATCGAGAATGCTTTCCGGTTCTTGACAATGGCACGCGCGATCGCAAGGTTGCCCCGTTCGAATGGCGGCTTTTCTATAAATCCCATCGGGCCGCTCCAAATGATGGTCCGCGCGGTGAAAAGTTTTTTTGCGAACAGTTTTTCGGTCTTCGGGCCAATATCGAGAATAGCGCCGTTCTTTGCGCGAACGTCGATCGGCAGCACGATGTTGCGATACTTTAGTATGGGCTTCAGTTTCTTCCGGTCGCGCGGGTCATCGTCAACCAGCGATCGTTTAACGTTGAATCCTTTGAGCATGAGGAGTGTGTTCGCGGCGACGCCGCCGACGAGAAAACACGCCGCCCTTCGCCGGAAGTACTTGATAACACCGAGTTTGTCCCCCGCTTTGGCGCCGCCGAGCACAACGACGAGCGGCGGCTGTGGGTAACGCATGGCGTGGCCGAGCGCCTCGAGTTCGCGTTCGAGTTCGAGGCCGGCGTAACTCGGGAGGAATCGTTCGACACGGGCGATCGAGTCAGCCGAACGGTGTGAAACGGCAAAAGCGTCGTTCACATAGAAATCCGCGAGTGTGGCGAGTTTCCGCGCGAGCTCCGGTTTCGGTGTGGTCTCTCCCTTAAGGAAACGGATATTCTCGAGCAGGAATAGTGACCCCTTCGGAGCCTTGGCGATTTGTCGTTTGATGTCGCCGAAGCGAAAGTGAGGGATGAAGCGAATCGGTGAGCCGAGCATCCGCAAGAGTTCCCGAGCATCCTTACGAAGGCTCAATTTCTTATCAAAACCCTTCGGTCGCCCACGATGGCTTACAATGACGACCACGTTTGCCCATCGTTGGAGTAACCGCACCGTCGGGAGCGCCGCTTCCATCCGCCACTCGTCTTCGGTATTAAAATCGAGCCGCAGGAGCGCTGTGCCCTTGAGGTCATGCACCTTTGCCTTGCTCAAGAAGCGAATCATTGTGATAATTATAGCACAAAGCAACTCGTTAGCGACTAGTTCATTCGAGCCAACACGCTAACGGGCTAACCCTATGAAACGAATCGTCATTCTCGGTGCCGGCTTCGGTGGACTGCGGGCCGCCACGCTCATCGCACGGCGGCTCCAGAAACTCAATCTTTCGCTTGCCTACGAGGTACTGCTCATTGACCGGAACAGTTACCAGACCTACACACCCCTCCTCTACGAGATAGCGGCAGCCTCGAAAGAGACCGTGAGCGCTGCAAAACTCTACAGTGTGGCAACCTTTTCTATCGCCGGCCTCGTACGCCGCTGGCCGGTCACGTTCGTCCAAGCGACCATCCTGAAGATCGACGTCGAGAACGGCGAGGTGGATCTCGAGGACGGACGCTCGATATCCGCGGACTACCTCGTTCTCGCTCTCGGGGCGGAAACGAACTACTTCACTATTCGCGGTCTCCATGAACACGCGCACCCCTTCAAGACCTTCGATGACGCGCTTCGGGTTCGCGAGGTGACGTGGGCACTTGCCACATCCAGGCGCGGCTCGGTGCGTATCATTGTCGCCGGCGGCGGACCGACCGGCGTAGAACTCGCGAGTGAGCTGCGGTTCCTCTGTGGTCAACTTGTTGAAATATCTCCCGGTTGTCATGGTTACCGACTCGACGTGAAGCTCATCGATGCGAATGCGACGGTCCTGCGCGGCTCGCCCGCTGCCGTGGTCGAGCGGATAGCCAAACGGCTCGCCTCGATTGGTGTTGAGACGCTCCCGAATGAGCGTGTTGCATCGCTTACGCGTGAGCGCGTGAACCTGGAGAGCGGCCGCTCACTTCCCTATGACCTCTTCGTTTGGACCGGCGGAGCGGTGGCATCCCACCTGGTACAAAATTTGCCGCTGCGGCGAACAGCCAGCGGTCAACTCGAAGTGGACGGCACGCTCGAGTGCCACCCTTCTTCTTCGAACATAGAACTTGGCGCCAAGGTCTACGGCATCGGCGATAACATTCACTTTATGAATCCGGCGACGAAGCAGCCGGTTGCAGGTATGGCGCGTGCCGCGCTCGACCAAGCGACCGTAGTCGCGTACAACGTCATTGAGGACGCGAAGCTCGATGCCGGCCTCTCGAAAGAAGCGCGCCGCGTGGTGTATCGGCCGCGCGACTACCCGTACATTATCCCCGCGGGCGGCAAGTTCGCCGCGGTTCGGCTCGGCTCGGTCGTCCTCGGCGGGCTCTGGGGTTGGTTTGCAAAGGGTTTCGTTGAACTGTTCTATCTCACATCCATTATGCCGTTCCCGCACGCCATGAAAATATGGCTCCGGGGGCTCAAAATCTTCATGCAGAACGACCGGCTAGGGTAAAACTTGCTACTCCCGCAATCGCCGGTAGATATCGTCCTCGATGGTTTGCCGGTCCATGCCGTATTTCACGCGCGAGTATTCTCGGAACTTCTCGGCGAGTTCGCGGTTGCCGGCTGACCACGAGGTTGTTCGGACCTTGATATTAAATGGTCTCGAGGTCTCGCCGCCGATAAGGATGCGCACATAGGCGTTCAGGTTATCGATGTTCTGGAGGTCGTTCTGGTCGAAGACCGGCTCGAACTGCTTTACGAGGAACTCGGCGTCCTGCACTCCGACGCGGAAAACGATCTGGCTGCCGACGTTGCCGAACACCGAGTCGCGGGTCTTTTCGGTGAGCTGCGCGATGAACTGGTGTGCCATCGTGAGGTTCAGACGGTACTTGCGTGCCTCCGAGAGGATGGTCGAAATGGAATCTGTCGTAAAGTTCTGGAACTCGTCGATGTAGAGGTTGAAGTCGCGCCGGTTCTTGGGGTCCGGAATGTCCACGCGCGAGAGCGCCGCAATGAGCAGCTTGCCGGTGAAAATCATGCCGAGGAGCCCCGCGTTGATGTCGCCGATGCGGCCCTTCGCAAGGTTGATGAGGAGAATCTTCCCCGAATCCATCACGTCACGGAAGTTGAACGCCGACTTGGCCTGGCCGATGATGGGCCGCATGTAGTCGTTCGAAATGAAGTTGTTGAACTTTGAAGTGATGTAGGGCGTCATGTTCGCAAGCGACGCCTCGCCGCCGGCCTTCACCGCTTCTTTTTCCCAAAAATCGATGACCACGGGGTTCTGGATGCGTTCGAGCTTCCGGCGCCGGTACTCGACGTCCGTGAAGATGCGCGGTATCTCGACCAACGTCGCCGGTTCGTTCGGCATGTCTTCCATAAGGAGGAGCAGGGCGTTCCGCATGTACTGTTCGAACATCGGGCCCATCGTCTCCGGCGGGAAGAGCTTGTTAAAAATGCTCTGCATTTCGTTCACGATGAACGTCTTTTCCTCTGGCCGATTGAAGTTGTAGTCGAGCATGTTTAAGCCGAGCGGGCGCTCGAGGTCGCCCGGGTTGAAGTAGATGAGGTCGTCGAGCCGCGCCGTCGGTATCTGGCCCAGAGCGTTCTCCACGAGGTCGCCGTGCGGGTCGATGATAGCGACGCCTTTCCCTTGCTCGATATCTTCGAGGATCATATTACCGAGGAGCGTGGACTTGCCGGTGCCCGTCTGCCCAATGACGTAGAGGTGCCGGCGGCGATCGTCATCCGTCACGTAGATCGGTTTCACATCACCGCGGAAAACACTGTCGCCCACGACGATGCCGGAGGCCGGCAGGTTCGGCGGGGGCGGGGCCTCCTTCGACTTCAACCACTTGAGCTTCGGTGTTTCAGTCGTAGAGATCGGCAGGTGGTAGAAGCTCGCGACCTCCTCACTGTTCAGAACCATCGCATAGCCGCTCGCGAAGTTACGGAAACAGTAGTCGTAGATAATCTTCTTCGCGTTCCGCGGTTTCACCACTTTAAATTCGTTCCGGTGCGGCGCCGTGAATTGTGTGAAGCCGGCGGCAAGGCCGTCCAGGATATCGTTCGCCTGGAACGGCGTCGGGGCAGACGCGAGGAGACGGACGTTCACCAAAAAAAGCGGTTTCGTTATCTTCGCTTCCAGTATCTTCACGGCGTCCTCATCCACCACCTTTTCGGTTTTCTCCTTCTGTTCTTCTTTCTCTGTTTTAAAAGCCCCCTTGAACATTTCGGACTTCAGTTGAAAGCTACGACCGAGCACATCTTCGAACGATGAGCCCTTTTTGAGCAATTCGATGCACTTCTGGACCGCTTTTTTGTTGTTCGTGGAAGCCGGTTTCACGATGAGTTGGAGCGCGGCGCCCTCACCTACTTCGCCTATTTTCGCAAAGCCGCCGGCGATGGCGCCGAAGGTGTCGGCCCCTATCTCCTGGTACGTGCGGACGGGGAGAACAAAATTTTCCGCCTGCGTAAGGTAGGCGGCCGCCGTTGCGCCGTCGGGATTGAAAATATTGTAGTCGTCGCTGGCCGGCTCGACAGCGGCGCCGTTCCAGAGTCCCTGTACCTGCTTTGCCGCCACCTCGGCGGATTTCCGCGGCACGGCGAGGTAGAAGTGTATCTCTTCGCCGATGTGGTGCACGGCGAGTTCGAGAACGAACGGCACCTTGAGGGCCGCGAGGTTTGAGAGGAGCTGCTCGGTCACATTGATCTCCGGCTTGAAATCCTTTTCGGGGCCGGTGGCGGTTTTCTTCTCCCGAGGCACCTTGATGAGGAAGAGCGAGTACTGGAGCGACGCGGCGAGTTGGCGTCGCCAGAGGAACCGTACGAGCAGGTACGCGCCGAACGCAGTGAGCGCTCCGCCGATCGCGCTGAAAAAGATGGTGAGCATCATTCTTACTTCACAACACCTCGCTTCTGGAGTTCCGGATAGAGTTTCCCGACGAGGGTGTCGTGGAAAGCATCGAGGACGAAGGGATTCGATTTCCGCGCTTCTTCGTTCGCCTTCGCGATGCCGTGGTGGAGGGCCACATCCAAGAGGTATTCCACTTCGAGCTTCATTTCGGCCGAAGCACTTTGGGCGTAGTTCGGCAAGGGGTTCGAATTCGGTGCCGTCACCCCCGACGTTCCGGTCGGGGCAACCGGCGGCAGAGAGCGAATAGCCTGTTTCAGAAGTTCCTGATCGCTCGCGCCCTTGAGCTCCGGCCGCTCGCGGTGCCGCTGTACTTCGGCGGCAAGCCGTTTAATGTCGGCGTCAAGGGCGGCGTGTTCGAACGAGGATGGGGCTTGGTCGGGCATGGGACGAGTAATTACTGGGTCATCACGTTACTTTGTAACGACTAGAACCTTAGATATTGTAGTATAAGTTTTCTTTTCAAAGGTGAAAACTAACTCATCTTTGCTAGACACGGTTGCTGTGTCAAAAAATTGGTCGATTTTACCGAAGACAAAGTCAAAATCTCGTTTGATTTTCCAACTTTGATCCAAATTATTCTTATCAGCGAGAATGATAAAGAAACGATTGTTTGCTCCAAAGCGTTGTGCACCTTGGTTTTCATACATCCAAATCGCTAGTCGTTGTGGATCTTTGATTGCTTCATCAATTGGATAATCGCGCGGCAGATAAGTCGTTTTTAAATCGAAGGGTTGCCCATCAAAGAAAATATCAACACCAAAATTGTTTTTGAGGGTTGGCACCACTCTTGGGTGTAGGCTAATATGATCTTCGATTAAAACAGTAGTCCAGTGATTATACCAAGTCGCTACGACATAAGAGGTTATATCGTCATGGAGTCTGTTTTTAACGCCGTTGATTAAATCTTGGTAGCGGAAAAATTTCCTGACATATTCTGCCTGAATCTTTTGGTCTAGCTGTCCTTGCACAACACCCCAGTTAAAATTCATTACTTTTTGAACTTCTTCAATAAGCTCCGCATCAGAGATTAATTTTTGCCGTTCTTTGACTTGCGCTTGATATTTTACCTTGATGAAAGAATCAATTTTGGCTTGCGGGAGGTCTATTAATTTTTTAATAAGGTCACCAGCGTTACCCCTCGGTTCAACGCCGACACTCACCGCAAGCTCTTTTAAGTCGTCGGCTTTTACCGCTCTTAACTTTAAGTTCGCCAGTTCTTTTTTGCTAACTAACATAGTTAAGCTTTTTTGAAAACTAAAATGTATTCATGCTTAAAAATATAAAAACCACCAACAAGCGCGCGGTATCGCCACAAATTTTCCTGATTTAATTTCGCGCGATTGTTCGCCATATTTTTTATGAGTATACTTTTAAGCTTCAGTCCCTGCCCGCGTTTCAGTGTTTCTTGCATGAGATAAAAACCGAGCGGCACCCATTCGCTGTTTGTGTATTTGTCGCCAATGACAATTGCCAAGTATCTATTCCTTTCCAGCAAGTCGAGAAAGTTTTCTATAACATCGCCGAACTTTGAGGTAAACTCTTCAACTGTCGCAGCATTACATAAGTCCTCCTTTCGGCTGCTGAATTTTATTATATCGTGATATGGAGGATGCAAAATAATCAGATGGACATTTTTCTGGCCAATTTTGTTAAGAGTATCTAAAACTTTTTTACGTGCATCTTCTGTCGTGCTATCGGCAACAATAACTTCTGTAAAAACCTTTATACCATTCGGGAGTTCGCGATTGATATTTTGTACCGCCGAACGTGCGACCTCCGGTATCAGCTCAATCCCTATGCCGTGCCGTCCCAATCTTTTTGATTCAATAAGAGTCGTGCCGTTGCCCAAAAAGGCGTCTAAAACGACGTCTCCCTTTTTGGTGAATCGTTGCATTAACTGATTCGGAATTTGCGGGACAAAATTACCGTGGTAAGCGTTGTTGTGAGCACCGGATTTATCGCGTTCACCAATCAGCCACAAACTATCGGTAAGAATATCTCCATATTCTTTCCAATCCTTCAGGTTTAGATCGTTAATTCTTGTACGAGAATTTCCATTCATAGTATCGTAGTTTAGTATGCTAGGATATCCGGAAGACAATTAGAAATTTTACCAATTTGCCATTATACTACGAGAGATATGTCCAAGCGAACCACCATCCTTCTGCTCGTTGGCATCCTTAGTATAGCAACGTTCCTCCGGCTCTACCACATCACCTCCGCGCCGCCGGGTCTCTATCCCGATGAGGCGATGGACGGTACGAATGCACAAGAGGCACTTCGCACGGGTGATTTTAAAGTGTACTACCCCGAGAATAACGGCCGCGAGGGGCTCTTTATGAATATCCAGGCCGTCTTCCTCGCGGCGACCAACATTCACGAACCGTGGATACTCCGGTTGCCCTCCGCGCTCTTCGGCATCCTCACGGTTCTCGGGATGTACTTTCTGGGGCGAGAGCTTTTCTCGCGGCGCATCGGCCTCCTCGCCGCGTTCTTCACCGCCACGAGCTTTTGGCACATCAATTTCTCGCGAATCAGTTTCCGGGCCATCATGGCGCCGTTCTTCCTTGTGTGGGCAGTATATCTGCTCCTCGCCGCTCTCCGCCGCGGATGGGACGAAGCAAACAGCAACACCTTCTCTAATTCGCGCGAATTAGAGAATAAGGGAAAACACACCTGGTGGTGGCTCGCCGTCGCCGGTGGTATCTTCTTCGGTCTCGGCTTCTACTCGTATATCGCGTACCGCACCTCTCCGCTCCTTTTGCTGCTTTTCGTACCGTTCTTCAGAAAAACGCCGAACTTTTGGAAGGTTGTCTGGACGTTCCTCATCACAACCTTCATTGTTGCGTTACCCATCGGCATTTACTTTCTCCAAAATCCCGCCGACTTCCTCGGTCGCACGGCGCAAGTTTCCATCTTTAGCTCACCTGCGCCGCTCCGCGACCTCGGCCTCAATATCCTAAAAACCGCCGGTATGTTCAACGTCGCCGGCGATTTCAACTGGCGGCATAACCTCGCCGGCCGACCCGAATTGTTCTGGCCAATTGGCATTCTTTTCATTATTGGACTCATCGTCGCCGTCCGAACCGGTATATCAAAGCCTTCGGCTACGAAATACGAATCTAATACGAATATACGAAATGAAGGCACGGAGTCCGTTCGTACATTCGTAAAAAATTCGTACTTCGTAGAGCAGGAACACTTTGGTTCTCTCTTCGCACTGCTGTGGCTTTTCCTCGCGGCACTGCCGGTCATCATTTCGAACGAGGCGCTCCCGCACGCACTTCGCTCCATTCTTCTCATCCCGCCGGCTTTTCTTTTTGCCGCCATCGGCGCCGAACGAGCGTACGCGTTCTTAAAGCGCTACATCCGGGTCCGCTGGCTGCCGGTTATGGCGTGCGTTTTCCTCTCGCTCCTCGTTTTTGAGGCCTACACCACCTACTTCATTCTCTGGGTTCCGAACCAGAACACGAAGGATGCCTTCGCCGCGGACTACGTTGACATCGGCCACCAGATCAACACATTGCCGGCGAGCACCCCGAAGTACGTCGTCGTGCCGACGGGCGGCGTGCTCGTGAACGGCATCCCGATGCCGTCCGAGACCGTCATGTTCATCACCAATACGTACGACGCGGCGGAACAGCAGGCGAAGAACGTACACTACGTGCTCAAAGGACAGGAAGCCGGCATCCCATCTGGCGCAAGGGTTTTTAATCTGCAATAATCATTTCCATGGCGACAAAGAAGCGGCGGAAAAAGATACGCGTCGGTCTCCTCTTCGGTGGCAAGAGCGGCGAGCACGAGGTTTCGCTCCAGTCGGCCAAATCGATCCACGAGGCGCTCGACAAAGAGAAGTACGACGTCGTTCTGATCGGCATCGACAAATCCGGCCGCTGGCACCTCGGCGAGGCGTCGAACTATCTGCTCCACGCAGCGAATCCGAAGCTTATCGCGCTCAACCGCTCGGCGCCGGAAGTCACGGCCATTGCCAAAGCCGAAGCAGCGGAGCTTGTCCGCGTCGGCTCCGGCGAGCGCCTTGACGCAGTGGATGTCTTTTTTCCCATCATCCACGGTACGTTCGGCGAGGACGGAAGTTTGCAGGGCCTCCTCGAGCTCCTCGACGCCGCTTACGTCGGCGCAGGCGTGCTTGGCTCCGCCGTCGGCATGGACAAGGACGTCATGAAGCGGTTGCTGCGGGATGCCGGCATCCCCATCGCGCGGTTCTATGCGCTCACGAAGCGCGATATAAATGCCGCGGCACTCGCGATGGCTATTCAGAAACTGAAATTCCCGATTTTTGTGAAGCCCGCCAATCTCGGTTCATCGGTCGGCATCTCGAAAGCGCATGACAAGCGCGAACTGATGAAGGCGATCAACGACGCCTTCCAGTATGACACCAAAATACTCCTTGAGGAGTTCGTGCGAGGCCGAGAGATCGAGTGCTCGGTCTTGGGCAACGAGGAGCCCGTCGCCTCCGTGCCCGGCGAGGTTATTCCCCGACATGAGTTCTATTCCTATGACGCCAAGTACATCGATGAGCACGGCGCACTCCTCGAGATCCCGGCAAAGCTCGCTCCAAAGGAGATCAAGGCCGTTCAGGAACTCGCCGTGAAAGTGTTCACGGTGCTGGACTGTTCAGGGTTCGCCCGGGTCGACCTTTTTCTGAAGCCGAACGGTAGTCTCGTCGTAAACGAGATCAACACGCTCCCGGGTTTCACGAAAATAAGTATGTACCCGAAACTGTGGGAAGCGACAGGCATCTCCTACACCGATCTCCTCGATCGTCTCATTGCACTCGCCATCAAGAGGAAGCAGAAAAAGAGTACGCTCAAGTGGAGCTATGAGGCGTAGCCGTCATTTCCATGCGTCCTCTCTTCCGCGCGGTACGACAGTGGCGATTTTACTACGAACCTTTGGTTGAGGTACTGGTGTACCGCGATGCCCTTCTCCATAACCTGAACGTTTTTCGGAGCCGGTACCGACCGGTCGGCGTTGCGCCGGTTTTGAAGAGCAACGCGTACGGTCATGGGCTTGTGCTCGTCGCCAAGATACTCGACATCGAGAAACCGCCCTTCCTCTGCGTTGATTCGTACTTCGAAGCCCTCGTCCTGCGCAACGAGGGCATCGCGTCCCCCATCCTCATCATCGGGTACACCGCGCTCGAGAACATCGTCCGCAGCAGGCTGCGGAATGTCGCCTTCGCAATCATAAGTCTGGACGAGCTCAAACGACTTGCGACCGGCCTTCGGGCGCGGACCAAAATTCACCTCAAAGTTGATACCGGCATGCACCGCCACGGTATCGCACCCGAAGAAATTGACGAAGCGTTGGAACTCATTCGCCGCACTCCGCACATCGAACTCGAGGGCGTTTACTCCCACCTTGCGGATGCCGATACCAAGGATTCCCGGCTGACACGGACGCAGATAGAACGGTGGAACGGAATTGCGGCAAAAGTCCGGCGTGCATTCCCGCACGTGTCGCACCTCCACATCGCGGCGACGACCGGAAGTTTCCATTCCCCGAAGATCGATGCGAACGTGCTGCGGCTCGGCATCGGCCTCTACGGCATGAATGTAAGTTTGGAAAAGCTTGACCTCCATCCCGCACTCAAAATGCGGACGCGTATCACCTCACTACGCCTGCTGCATCGGGGTGAAAAAGTCGGCTACAACGCGACGTTCACGGCACGGCGGGATATGATCGTCGCGTCCATCCCGGCCGGTTATACCGAAGGTATCGACCGACGGCTCTCGAACGTCGGCGCGCTCACCGTGCGCGGTATCCCCTGCCGCATCGTCGGCCGCGTGAGTATGAACATCACCTCACTCGATGTATCCGCTGTGCCGGGTATCAAGCTCGATGACGAGGTTGTGGTCGTGAGCCGGAACCCAACGGACCCCAACTCCACCCAGAACATGGCCCGCCAGTGTAAAACGATACCCTATGAACTGCTCGTACACATCCCCGCTCAGTTGCGGCGGAGGGTTGTGCAGGGGGACTAAAACCGAACAGCCCCACCATCGGCAGGGCTGTTCTTATACTTTCACTATCTCAATTTCGGTCAACGGCTGTCGATGCCCCTTCTTTTTTCGGTACCGCGTCTTTGCGTGGTAACGGAAGATTATCTTCTTCTCGTCGCGCATCTGGCGGAGCACCTTCGCCTCGACCTTCGCGCCAGTCACGGTCGACATGCCGATATCCACTTTTTCACCGTCCACCGCGAGGAGGACGTTGTCGAAGACAACCCGCTCGCCGGCTTCGCCTGCGAGTTTTTCAACCTTCACTTTATCGCCGGCGGCGACGCGATACTGTTTACCGCCGGTTTTAATGATTGCGAATTTCACCATGGATAAATGAGCACGAATGTCGGACAAATGAACACTAATCACTAATTCGTGATTCGTGGCTATTCGCCACCATTCGTGTCAATTAGTTAACTGAAACGATAGCAACAAACGCGATGAAAAGCAAGATGCTGACGGCGATGGTCACCGTGGCGAGAAATTTGCCGAGAAACCAATCACGGGCATCGAGGTAAAATGCAAGGATGCCATTTATGACGACAATGGCGACGCCGAGGAGGGCAAGCCCACGAAGGTCACCGATGGTTCCCACCTGGTTGATGCGAGCGCGGCTCGAATAGTGCAGAATGAGCGGCTGGCCGAGCGGTGAGAGCAATCGGTCGGCCCAGAGCCAACCGGCGAGAATCAGCACGAAGGAGACGATGAGCGTGCTTGTAACGAAGCGGTGCTCGCGCCAAAGCTGTACAAACATGGCCGCGTCAGCGTTGGCGGCGCCGTTCGCCGCGGAGGATGTGCGCCGCAAGGTCAGGGTCAACGGTATTGATGTCAATACCCGTGCTCAATTCGAAGCCCGCCGGTATTGTTACCTTCGGAATAACTCCGATGTGCCAGTGGTAGTGGCGGTAGTACGTTTGGCGCGTGAGGGGTGCCGTATGGATGAAAAAGTTAAAATCGGGATCATTCAGGTGCCGCTCGGTGAGCCGGAGGCACGACTGGAGCGCGGCCGAAACCGCACGCAGGTCCGCGAGCGGGGTCCGTTCAAAGCACGAGTGATGGCGCCGGGGGAAAATGCGGATCCCAAAGGGATTCCGTGATACGTAGGGCGTGACGGCGATCGCGCCGGCATTTTTCGCGATCACGCGTTTTCTCACCCGTTCTTCGTACGCGATCATCTCGCAGTGGACGCAACGGCGATGTTTTTTAAAGTAGCGGCGTGAACCCTCGATCGAGGATGCAATGTTCGGCGGGATAATGGGCAGCCCGAGGAGCTGGTAGTGCGGGTGAAAGAGCGAGGCACCGGCCGTCTCACCCCAGTTGAAGAAGGTTGAGGCATACCGGAGGCAGGGATCTTCCTGAAACGCCCGGTAACGCTCCTGGAGGATGAGAAGAACCTGCACCGCCTGTCGGGGTGACAGATGCGCAAAATTCTTTGTATGGTCGCGCGTGACGATCATCTCGTGGGCGCCGACGCCGCCGAGGGCGGTATAGGGGCCGCGTTTTAAGGGGACAGCACACGCGTCGATGTGCCTGAGGGCGGGGTACTTGTTCCGGATGGCGACAACCTCCCAACGCGCATCGTTCGGATAGCTCGCAAGGATGGGCAGGTTGCCCGACGCCGCGAGGTTCTCCATCGGGCACGTCGCCTTCGGCGACGGTACGCGCCGCTTTCGTTTCGGCAGGAAATCGTGTGGGCGCCGCCCGCGTTCCGGCGCCATGATGATCCAATCACCGGAGACCAGATTTTGACGGAGTTCGCTCATTGCTCCAGTATATCGGTTCTCTGTCGCGACCTCAACTACCCGACAATATTCTTACAAACTTGAGAATGTAAGGATGTTGTTGGTGTGTCGTTATGCAACCTCTGCATTGTAGCACTGCTCGCAGTAGACGATCTCTTTCCTGTCCGGCGCGTAGGAAGTCTCGAACTCGTTCGGGCATTTCCCCTCCCTGTGGAAGTGAGTTGTGGCATTTCGATAGGTTCCGCTCGATGAGGCAGTACCTGCACATTGGCACGCGCGGTGCCATAACCGCATCGGGTTACGGAAGGCGAGCCGTCCGTAGTGCCGACAGTTCGGACAGAGCCGCGGCACGGGCAAATTCAGACGCCGGTAGAAGCGGAGCTCATCGGGAATGATGCGGAACGCCCCCGGGCAGTTATGGTCGCACTGCGCACGGTGTGAACACTCAATAACCTCATCGGTGAATGCGTCGTCTACCTTCGCGATAGTTTGCGGTAGCTCCTCGGTGCGCTTCGTAATGGTGTAGTTTCTCGGGTCGGGGTCGCGCCACGTGAACCCATGCGTGAGCGCTTCGTCCTTTGTGAGCGGGAAGAATTCCTGCGCCGCGGTCTCGTTGTAGGCGAACTGTGAAACGTCTGGAGGAAAGAACTCACCGTACCCGTAGACCCGCCCCTTCCGGTCAACGTACGGCATCTCATCCATGTGTTTAATGATGCGCGGCACCAGTGCCTCGTACTCCTCCTTTGTATACCGCTTGTTCAGAATGCAATACTGCTTCTTATTGAGCCCGACACAGCCAAAGATGTTCGAACAATTTATAGAGAAGTATGAATACGAACTGTCACGGGAATCCTTCACGAGTCCCCAGCTAAATTTCGAATTTGCAACCCCGGCACCACACGTCATGCACTCATAGAGCAGTTGCACGTTCTCACCCCAGTCGGTGTAGTCGTAACAATTTTTCGTGCCCGGGCAGTGCGTGAGAGCAACGAACTTGCTGTCTTCGACGTCGGTGGCAAGAAAACCGCATGCGACATTTTTTGAGTTGTACAGGTAGTCGCCCGAAACGTTCCGGTTCATGAAACCGCGCATGAACTTCCGCGGATAGCCACGCGAACGCTCGACCATAGCCGCGAATGCCGAGCTGTACGTCTCGTAGCTGCCGTTGTACAGCTCCCCGACTTTCTTCGCGTAATCTTCCTTTGAGTACGGTTCGTTCAAGATGTGATACGACTTGCCACGGAGGTTCACACATCCGAAACAGTTGGTGCAGGCGGAGCAGTTCATCGAGAACAGAACGTCGGCACAACCGTTGCAGTTGTACGAACCTATCATGCGGTAGCACTTTTCGAGGTCGAAGCAGTCGTAGCACAATTCGGACTCAAGGGCGTTATCGCAATCGAAGCACTCCTTCACCTTGAAGATACTCGACGAGTAGGCGGAGTTTTCGACGTAGTCGGCGTCGGTCACAAGGTAGCAATTCCGACACTGGCCGGACCAATTCACATATTCGCTGTTTATAAGTGTCGTGTAGTCCGAAGAGAGACAGGCTACCGGTACGTGGCGGCGAAGTTCGGCGAACTGCCCGAAGAACGGCCGGGAGAAATCGTAGTCCTGTCCGTACTCGGTCGCATCCCACGCGTCCGACCACCAGTACTTCTGATCGTAAATAACGTAGGGCTTTTCCGGCGCAATGAAACTGATGACGGTTTCGGTGTGCCCCGGCGCTTGGCACTGTCGCCGGTAGAGCGACCGTTCATTCCGACAGACAAGCCGGCGGATGAGCCGGCACTCCGGGCACCACGTCGGCGGCGGTACCTTGATACGGTTGTAGAACACAAAGTCCTCTGGTTCAACGGTAAATGGGTTTTTACAGTTCTGGCAGGTCCGGGTCTCAGTAGTCATAGCTATAGCTATAGGTACTATGATGCATCATAGCGGTTCTTTTTTCACTTACTACTCGCTACTTACTATTCGCAATCCTGTGTTCGTAGTACCAATTTAGTACTTCCTTCGCGACCGGAACGGCGTTCAAGCTTCCCTCTTTCGAATTTTCAATGAGGATGAGGATGGCAAGTTGGGAACCGGTATCTACGTTGCTCGGCGCACCCGCCTTCGTCCCGCTCAAGGAGACTACGGCGGGCAGGTATCCCACGAAAAAGGCGTTCTCCTGCTGATTGTTCCGAACCTGGGCGCTGCCGGTCTTTGCGGCGACGGAGAACGGAAGATCGGAAAGCGTATGCGCGGTGCCCAAGGGCGCCCGGACGGCCTCGAGCATTCCCTTCTGTACTTCGCGTATCTGTGGCGCGAGCGAGGTGAGGTCCGCGAGGGTCGCGGGCGGTGTGCCTTTCTCAAGGTGTGGCCGATAGATGGCACCACCGTTTGCTATCGCCGTAATATAGTTTATGAGCTGTATCGGCGTGAGGAGGAGGTCTCCCTGGCCAATAGAAACGTTGTAGGTATCGCCGAGGAGCCATGGGCGACCGGTGGTCTGTTGCTTCCAAGCCGGTGATGGCAAGAGACCCGCCGCTTCGCTGGGCAGGTCGATGCCGGTCGCGGCTCCGATCATAAATTTTTGCCACCATTCCCGAAGCCGGCTGATGCCGAGTCCCACAATGTCGCCATCCCCTCCGCCGACCTCATAGAAATACACGTTCGACGACTGTGCAATGGCTGCGGCGAGGTTGACATCTCCTTGGTAGCGCCAGTCGAGGTACCGCGTTGGGTTCTCGGGGTCGTAGGGATTCGGCACGTCGAGGTATCCGGGCGAGAAGATGATCCGTTTCGGATCGATGACATTTTCGGCGAGCGCGGCGATGCCGACCAACGGCTTTATAGTCGAGCCGGGATTGTAGAGACCGCTCACGGCGCGGTTGAAGAGCGGTTTCCCTGGCGACGAAAGCACGGCGCGTTTCTCCTCGTCCTGACCAGATACGGTGAACAGGTTATTGTCGTAGGTTGGAAAGCTTACGAGCGCGAGCACCTCTCCGTTCCGCGGATCGAGCGCGATGCCAACGCCGGCCGTGCGCCCGAGGAATGTGAGCCGGTTCTGGAGCGCGTCGTGGAATTCACGTTCAAAATCCGCATCGATGGTAAGAGTAAGTGCTTGACCGATCGCCGGTTCGCTCTTCGTCTGTGTGTCGATGACGGCCCCGCGCGCATCACGGCGCGTCACCTGGATGCCCGGCTGCCCTTTAAGCTGGTCCTCATGGGCCGCTTCAATGCCGGCCTTGCCGACGATGCTCCGTCCAGTGAGATCGGGGCGGTTCATGAGGTCGTTCTTTGTCACCAAGCCCGTGTAGCCGATGACGGACGAGAAGATAGGCCCGTCTACGTACGTCCGCCGGTAGTTCCCACTCACGATGAGGGTCGGCAGTTGAAGGTTACGAAGCGCAATAATCTGTTCACGGGAAATATCGACAGTCAAGAGCAGCGGATCGGTAGAGGCTTCAAAGTCGCTCTGCGCCACAAGGTTCCAGACATCCTCGGCTCGAATGTTGAAGATGCGGGTTATCGCCTCAACGGTCGGTTCCTCGAGATCGGGACGGCTTGCGAACGTACGCACGTCGAGGAAGGCGGAGAAGACCGGTTCACTCTCCGCGAGCGGCGCGCCAAAACGGTCGGTGATAACGCCGCGCGGCGCCGGTGTTTGTGCGTACTGGTCGAGGTTATGCTCGGCGCGCAACGTATAAAAATCGGCGCGGACGGTACTCAAGAAAATGAGGCGGCCGGCGACAGCAGCGCCAATGGCAAAGAGGAGCACACCGAGGTACCGGAGCGGTCGGTCCGAGAGCGGCATCTCGGCGACCTCGAGGTCGCGTGCCCAATCGTCGCGCAACGCATCTTCGAAAACGAGCTCATCCTCCGTCGTCCTGTACATTAGCCAATGATACTGTTACCGTGCATTTTACCCAAGGTGCGCGCGGCCACCTCGAACAGCGCAAGAGTCACCGCACAGCACACGGTGCCGTCCATGGCAAGCACGGGAAGTTCGCGGAGCGCGAGTCGATAGTCGATGAGCGTGTAGAATACCGCTCCGAGGGTGACGATGCCAATCGCCGCGACGGCGCGCGGCCGCCAGGGTACGAACCATCGGCACGCGGCGAAGAGCGTCGGTAGGGCCACGAACAGCACGAGCTCGCGACTCACCTCGGGGTACGGGTTCAAGAACCAGAATGCCGCGGCGGCAAGAACGGCGACCTGGCGCCAGTCGAGGAACATGCCAGCGACAACGAGCGCGGCAAGCGCGACATCGAACGCGGTGCCGAATGTCCGGAGCGAGGCAAGCTGGACGGCAGAAAAAACGACGACCGCCGCCACCGCGACCAGAAATCTACGGAGATGACTCGGCATGGGAACGTGGAATGAGGACGACGCGAAGCCCGCTCATGTCGTACGGTATCGTGACGGTCGCTTCGCGAAAGAGCTGCGGTCCGGCAACGACCACGTCACCGACCGTTCCGACCGCGAGACCATAGGGAAACCCTTCGGCGGCTGCGTAAACCACGTCGCCGCGTGAGATCACTGCGTTCTTCGCGATGAGGGTGAGCTTCGGGGTCGTGCCGCCGACGAAGAGCGCATCGTTGCTCGTTCTTCCGACGCGGACGGCGAACTGCAATCGTGGATCAAAAACGGTCATGATGACGGCGCTTTCGCTCGAGACCGACGTAACGCGACCCACGAGAGCGAGCGGTGTCGTCCCTGTGGCGGTCGCCGCGACGCCGACGAACTGGCCCGGTACTACGCCGTCCCCTGAACCGCCGCCGACCGTGAGCTCATGTTTGAGGTTAAACGGGTATCGTGAGTAGATCGGCGTCGCGAGATAGGTTTCGGGCGTGGACGGCAACCGGCCGGCGATGTCTTCGAGTTCCGCAACGCGTGCCTTGAGCGCGGCGTTCTCGGTGGCAAGCTCACCAATCGATAGCGGCGTCCCGCGGTCCATGGAGAAGAACCGCTGGAGGGGCCAGCTCGACGACGGCGCCGCGACGGCAAGGAGCAGGATCGCCACGAGCAGCACTCCCCATATCCAGCGCCCGACCATTTTTTTACTACCTGGCAGATACGCTACAGATTGATAACGAGCGGCTTTAAGGGGTTATCGAGCAGGAGGCGGTGTTTCTCAAAACCGTCCACGATCTGACCGAGGCCGCGGGCAACGCAGGTGAGCGGATCGGCCGCCACTTTCGTCATGACGCCCGTTTCACGTTCGATGACCTCGTCCAGGCCGCGTAGGAGTGCGCCACCGCCGCAGAGGCAGATCCCCTGCTTCAGCATATCCCCGACGAGCTCGGGTGGCGTCGTTTCAATGACCTCGAGGATGGCGTCGGTGACGGTTTTGAGCGACTTGCCAAGCGCAAGCCGGATGTGGCCGTTCTTGATAATGACCTCGCGTGGCAGACCGCTACCGACATCGCGTCCGCGGATAGCGAACTCGATGCGTTCATCGAGCGGTATCGCGGAACCGACGGCTATCTTTGCCGCCTCGGCGGTCGGCTCACCGATGGCGAGCTTGAACTCGTCGCGCACGAAACGGACGATGTCATCGTTGAAACGGTCGCCGGCGATCTTGAGCGTTCTGGCGACGACCGTACCGCCCATCGAGATAACGGCGATGTCCGTGGTGCCGCCGCCGACGTCGATGATGAGCGAAGCGGTCGGCAGGTCGATAGGAAGGTCGGCGCCGAGGGCGGCGGCGATCGGCGCCTCGACGAGGAACACCTTGGCGATGCCCGCCGCAAGCGCCGCATCCTCGATGGACTTACGCTCAACCTCCGTAAGGTTGTTCGGAATGGCGATGATAGCGCGGCGATAGCCGAACGGCGACGTGCCCTCTTTTGAAAGCCGCCGCAGGAACTGCCGCAGCAGTTCGTGCGTCATTTCGAAGTCCGAGATGACGCCGCCGACCAGGGGCCGGACCACGCTGATGTGGGCCGGCGTGCGGCCCAACATTTTTTTCGCTTCTTCACCGACGGCGAGTATCTGGCTCGTCTTCGCGTTCATTGCGGCGACCGTCGGCTCGTTCACCACAAGGCCGCGCCCCCGCAGGTAAATGAGCGAGTTGGCCGTGCCGAGGTCGATGCCGACGTCGCGGAACAATCTATCGAAAAAGGTGGCCATAGGATGAAAAATCGTTAACGGGTGACCAAATGTAGTGCTTCTTTCCGCGAGACGATGGTGGCCGTCTTCTCGTTCCGCCGCTTCACCTCGACCTTATCACCGTGCTTCGGGCTCACCACGAAACGCCACGGAAGGCCGATGAGATCGGCGTCCACGAGCTTTTCCCCGGCCGAAACGTCCCGCTCGTCGTAGAGTACGCCAACGTTTTGAGATTGTAAATCCTCATAGACGGCCTTGCCGGAAGCGCCCGCCGTCGCTCCCGAAGCTTTGGCGGACGAGCCGCCGAGCTCGATGAGGTGCACCGGGAACGGTGCGATGTTCTCCGGCCAGATGATGCCGCGATCGTCGTGTGACTTCTCCACAATGACGCCCATGAGGCGCGAAATGCCGATGCCGTAGCAGCCCATCACCGGGTACTGCTTCTTGCCGTCCCGGCCGATAAAGCCGAGGTCAAAATCCTTACCGTACTTTTGGCCGAGGTCGAACACGTTGCCGACCTCGGAACCCGTCGCCGCCGCAAGTTTTCCCTTCCCACACTTCGGGCAGGCGGCGCCGACTTTCAGTTTCGCGATATCCCGATTGACGCAGAATTCGCACGCGTCGCAGTACAGAATGTCGTCCTCGCCGGCGTCGGTCAGAACCATAAACTCGTAGGAAATCTTCTCGCTGAATGAGCCGCCGGAGGCTTCGGTGACCTTAGCTACCAAACCGAGTCGGTTGAACGTTGTGAGGTACGCTTTCTTCGCGACTTCGTAGAACCGTTCGAAATCCTCCTGGCTCTCGTGAAAACTGTACATATCCTTCATGTAGAACTCGCGCCCGCGCAGGAGACCGGATTTCGAACGAAGCTCGTCGCGGAACTTCCAGTGTATCTGGTAGACCGCGATTGGCAGGTGCTGGTACGTCTGCACGCGCCGCATAACGAGCGGCGTCACCACTTCCTCTTCGCTCTGCCCGAGCGCGTACTCTTTGCCGGTACGGCTCTCGAGCTCGAAGAGTACATCGAGCTTCTTCCACTGGCCGGTCCGCTGCCAGATCTCCTTCGGGTGGAGCATCGCCATGAGGACCTCCTGGCCGCCGATCCGGTCCATTTCTTCGCGCACAACCTGCTCGATGTTCCGCAGCACGCGCAGGCCGAGGGGCAGGTAGTTGTACACGCCTGCCATGAGCTTCTCGACGAAGCCGGCGCGGACCAAAAGCTGCGCATTGAGCGTGATCTCGTCCTTCGGGGCGTTCCGTTCGGTCCGCGTGAAAAGCTTCGACTGGAGCATCATTCCTAGCCTAGCACGGCGAAGGAGCATTGACAACGCATACATGTGCGAGGGGCCGGAGAGTTTTACCCCGGCCCCGCAATGATCGTCGCTCTTCAACTCTTCAACTTTTCAGCTTCGGTTTCTGCACCCGCGATTCCTTGATCTCGACAGCATCACCGCTCTTGTATAAACGGCAATACACGCGCTGCGGGTTTTTATAGAGGGTACGAATGACCGTATCTTGGTTCGATATTCGTCCCTCGTTACCGTCGTCGAATCGGACCTTGAGGATAATGAAGTCTTTGCCGGCGGCCTCTGACCCAACCACGCTGCAGTATCCTTCCGAGACGACCTTGCACCTTTCTTTAATGTGCACGGTCACGACAAACAACCATACGATCGAACAACAAACCACAAGAAAAACAGACAGCGTATTCTTTCTCATCGCTTCCCTCCTCTGAAGGTATTATTCCATTCTATGGAACACCGACACGCGGTGCTCGCTTCCCACGCTACTTATGCAATACCAAGCCGTTCCCGGCGCGTCAAGCGTCGCTGGAAAAAGCACTTCCCACACAATGTCCGTCTAGAAGAATTTCGCTAAAAAGAAAATGATGAGTCCGAACGCGCTCGCGACCGCCGAGATGATCCAGAAGCGCATCGTCACCTGGGATTCGGGCCAGCCCAAGGCTTGCAGGTGGTGGTGGATGGGTGCCGAGAGAAACAACTTTTTGCCGAGAACCTTTTTCCAGAACAATTGGAGAATGACCGAGGCCGATTCCACAACCAGCACGAACGCGATGATGGGCAGGAACAGTACTGCATTCGTGAGAAAGGCGATGACGGCGAGCGTGACCGTAAGACCCATAATGCCGGTCTCTCCCATAAAGAATTTCGCGGGGTGCACGTTGAACCAGAGGTATGTGACGAGGGCGCCGATGATGACGATGATGAGCGAGGCGAGGTCGTAGGAACCGCGGACGTAAGCGATGACGCCGAAGGCGGCGAAGATGGGTGCGAGGACCCCGGCCGAGAGACCATCCAAACCATCGACGACGCTTGAGGAAAAGGTCGCGATGACAACCAGGACGAAGAGGACCATATACCAACCGTCAATGGGAACGTTTGTGTAGAACGGAATGTAGATGCTGCTCCATTCGAGCTTCACATAGAACCACCACGCGCCGAGGAGCGCGATCAGAAAGATGAGACCGAGGCGTACCTTGAAACGGATGCCGCCCCCGATGTAGCGCCCGCGATTCGTGATAACCAGGATGTCGTCGACGAGACCGAGGAGCGAAGCGGCAATCAGTGTGAAAAGCGGCAGCCACGTCTGCGAGCGCGACACGTAGTTCAACCGTGCGAGGAACGATTCCGGCCACAGCAAGGATGCAAGGAAGGTCGTCGCCGTCACAATGAGTACCGTGCCCCAGATAAGAATGCCGCCCATCCGCGGCGTCGAAACCTCCTTCTCGCCGTGGAGTGAAGTGAAAATGGGTGTCATACCGCCGCCAATCCCCTGCTCCCGCGGTTTTTTCTTCCACGCCTTACGCGCGTAGAGGGTACGAATGAGGAACGGTGCACCGATCAAGGCGACGCCGAAGGCGGCGACGAAGAGCGTCAGTATCTTTACGATGAGAAAAACGTTTGTATCGAGCATGGTGCGTTAGCGAACCGCGTTGAAGGTCGCCCGGAACCAGTTGTAGAGCTTCGTCGTTTCACCGAAACGGTCATCGGTGCCGAGGACGATGATCGCGAGCGGCCGGCGGTCGTAGTTGAAGATGGAGAGAAGGTTGCCACCCGCTTCGTCGGTGTACCCGGTTTTCCCGCCCACAAAATCGGCGTTGCCGGCGAACTGATTGATGTTCGTGAATACTTGACGCTTCTTTGACTGGAGGTCGGTGATCGTGGCGTGCGGCGCCCGCGTCATCCGTAGAATGTCGGGATACTCGCTGTAGAGGTGCTGCGCGAGCCGCAGGAGGTCGCGGGTGGTCGATTGGTCGGCGGACGAGAGGCCTGTCGAGTCCGAGAGGTACGTGGAGTCAAGCTGCCACTCGTGGGCGAGGCCGTTCACCTCGACCATAAAGCGTTCGTTCCCGTAGGCGTGTGCGAGCGCCTCGGCCGCCTCGTTGCTCGAGATAGTGAGCATGGCGCGGAGCAGGTCCTGTGCGGTGTAGACGCTGCCGATCGCGAGCGGCTTTGCCGAGGTCGCCTCTTGCGGGCTGAAATCAACGGTATCGATGGTGATGGCGACATCCGATGGAAGCCGTCGAACAGCCTCCACGGCGGTGAGGAGTTTGGCAATTGATGCCGTGGGCCAGCGTCGATCGGCGTTCAGATCAAAGAAAACGTCACCGCTCGAAAGGTCGGCGACGAGGGCGGCTTGCGCCGCGACCGTTGGCGCTGGAAGATCGCCGATGCGGTGGAATGGCGGAGGTACCGAGGCCTGACCGACGATGACGGCTGTATCCGGGTCCGTTGTTGCGGACGACCTCCCGTTCACGGTCGGACGCGACGATAGCTCTGTCGGCGCACCCGGGGCGGCATCGGTCGCCGGCACGTCATTCGGTGCAACGTCGCCTCCGGTCTGCATCAATGCGGTGGGCGAACCGACCGCCACCTTCGACTGGAGTGCTGAATCAGGCGGAGCAGTAAAAGGCGATGCGATGAACGAACGCACCGTTCCGACCGTATTGGCAACCACCTTCGACGTCTCGCGCGCGCCGCCAAAGTCCCCGCCGAGAGCAACGGCACCGACGACGGCGCAAATGAAAAATACCCTCTGGAATGTTCGCATATCCGTTAGTGCATGTTACGGAGCGGTCGGTGATTGTACCGTTGCCGTCTCTCCGGTGGCTGTAGAAGTTACCCCTGCTGCGACCTCTCGCTCGGCCTTCGCAAAAAGTTCGCGGAACTGTTCGTACTCCGGAAGTGACCGCTGGTCCTTGACACCGAGGTGTCGTAGGAGTTCGAAGCTCGCCTGGTAGAGGTACGAGTTTGGATGATCGGGGTCCGCGGAGCGATCAATGAGACCGCGCAAGAGAAGGCTCCGGAGGATAAAGCTCGAGTTCACTCCCCGCTGGTACTCGATGCGGCTCCGCGAGATGGGCCCGAAGTACGAGATGATAGCAAGGGTCTCGAGGCTCGCCGGCGTCAGATCCTCCGAGAGCTCGCTTTTCACGAAATTCTCGAGGATGGTATGGAACGCAGGCTTCGTGGCGAGTTGCACGCGGTCGCCTCGCGTGATGAGCGTGAGCCCCCGATCCGCACCGCTCAGGCGTTGCTCGAATTCTGTGATGAGTTCCACGAGCGTGGCGACATCGATCTCCAATATCGTTGCGGCCTTGGATGTCGCGAGTGGTTCACCGTGAATAAAGAGGAGCGCCTCGAGGGCGGCGAGCTTCTCCTCGCGCTGTGCATCGTCGAGCTTCATGACGTTGGGGGGTGTTTGGTGATGATTATATCAGAAAGATGGTGCTTCTGCTCCAGAACGATGAGCTGTTCGCGGGCGAGGTGCAGGATGGCGAGGAAAGCGACGATCACGTCGGCCTTCGAGGTCGCGCCCACGAGGTTCTTGAAACTGGTCGAAACGATGTCTTCGAGGCGTTTGATGACGGATTCGATCTTTTCCTCCAAAGTGACCACACTTTCGCGAACAACCTGGCGCTCGAGCTCCAACGCGCGGAGACTCTCGAAGACGCGGTTCAAGGATGCGGTGAGGGCTGTAGGTTCGATGCCGTGGCCCGGATAAAACACCCGATTGCTTGCCGCGGCGGATGAGGTGTGAAGAAAGTATGCCCGTCCGTGAGCGACGAGGCCTCCCGCCCACCGACGGGCAAGGAGTTTCATGGCCGGCCGGAGCGCCTGGTACAGCTTGAGTCGGCCCTCGAGGTCCCGTATCTCGGCTTCCTCCTCGCCGGTCAAAGCCAGGTCGGGCAGGAGGGAGCGCGACTTAATGAATACGAGCCGGCTCGCCACAACAATAAAGTCCGCGAGAACCCGAAGGTGCTCTTCGCGTTCCGCATCCCCCGCCACGCCAGCGGCCCGCTCGAGCGTCTTCAGGTACTTCAGAAAGTCGTCGGTGACCCGGGCGAGGCTTATCTCCGTCACTTCGAGCTTCCGCTCCTCGATGAGCTCGAGGAGTTTCCCGAGAGGACCGCGATACATATCGAGCGTGAGTTCGTAGGGCATGGGATAGGTTTCAGGTTACAGGCTTCAGGTTTCAGGGATTCGTCGAGGTCGCCGCCGGCTGGAACTGGCCGTATGTGTTTGCAGGGTTCCACAAAAGCCAGCCGTTCGTGGTATCGCTCCCTGCTGCGGCGTCGGTGACCGCTTTGATCTCCTTGTTTATCATGGCGCTCGTATAGATCGCACCGAGATCAAACGCCTGGAGCCACGGCCGGAGTTTGGCCAATATCGGTACCGGCGCCGCGGGCGGTGTCGAGGTCGCGGCGGCGAGCAGTGAGCTTGTCGAAACCATCGAACTCGCCGCCTCCGCGCTCGTCGAGGAGGTTGACGAGGAGGCCACCGGATGCGCGAGCACTTCGAGCCGCGCGCGGGCGTGGTCCATCGAATATTTTATCACTTCGTACGGATACTTCGCCGGGCTCGTATAGCCGAGGAAGCCCGTGGCATAGTGCGAGGGGTAGACCATCGGGCACACATAGTCGAAGTTCCGGTACGCGCTCTCGATGACCTGGCCAATGCCGAGGTCGTCGTGGTTCACAGTGGAGAGGCCGAAGAGATCGGCCGATATCCGCGCGCCGGCAAGCTGCTGCCGAAGGTACGCGAAGAATTTCGCGATGACCGACGCGCGCGACGTTTTCATGTCCCAGAAGGGATACGCGATGGCCGAAAGGTTGCCGTCCGAGGCAAAACGAATGTAATCAAAATTTACCTCGTCGAAGCCTCGGGCGATGGCATCCTTCGCAATAGACACGACGTAGTCCCACGCCGGCTTTCCCGCCGCATCCAGCCACGCGAGCTTGTTATTGTCGGTCCAGGTTTTACCGGTCGTCTTCGACTGCAGGGCCCACTCGGGGTGTGCCTTGGCGATGATGGGGTCCTGGAATACGGTGACGCGACCGATGATGTAGAAACCCTCGTCGTGGAAACGTTTAATGACGGCGTTCGGCCGGAGGATGCGAATGTCACTCTCGGCACCGCTTGCGACGGCTTCGGGAATGCCCGTTCGGTACGCGAGATAGCCCGAGTAGTCCTTGATGTCGATGACGACGGCATTCAAGCCCGTCCGTTTCATGAAGGCGATGGTTGCCTCGACCTTCGCCGACGAGCCGGCCGACCAGCTCGTGAGGTAGAGACCGTGAATCGCCGCAGGCGGGTTCGCGAGTGGCAGTTGGTTCGGGAGGTCGGCGGTCCCGTTCTTTACCGCCGCCGCCTTCTGCGTCGATGTCGACGCCAGCACCGGTGTCGGCGAGGATGACGCCGCGGCACTACCGCCCGCGGCTGCCGCGGCGAGTGTCGCGGCACCGGAAACGCTCGAGGTCGCGGTCGACGCCCCCTCGCCGGTAATGTCAATGACTCGCGGCCCCTGCAATAAAAAAAAGCTCGCCCCGAGGACTACTGCGACTAAACCGATGCCGACGAGCGTTTTCATCGTTCAAATAGTGCGTTCAGTATGCGTTATTCATCGTTCAAAATCAACCGCGGCGGGGCTGAATACTCAAGCCGCGTCGGAGCACTATGGATGCATAGTAGCACCCCGACCCGTACCACATCGCCATTGGTATGGTCATTGTCATGGTCACCCCGCACGAGTATACTTCTCGGCATATGGCACTCGCGATATCCCGGAAGTACCGCCCCCAGAAGCTCTCCGACCTCCTCGGGCAGGAAACGGTCGTTGAGTTGCTGCAGAGCGCCGCGAAGCAGGACCGCATCGGCCACGCCTATCTCTTCTACGGTCCCCGCGGAACGGGCAAGACCACGGCCGCGCGGCTCATCGCGAAGCTCGCGAACTGCGAGAAACGGAAAAGCGACGCCGCCTTCCGCGGGCGCGGCGAGCCGTGCAACGAGTGCCAACCCTGCACCGCGATCACTAACGGCAGCTCGCTCGATGTGGTCGAGATAGATGCCGCTTCGAACCGCGGCATCGACGAGATCCGCGACCTCAAGGAGAGCGTCACGACGGCTCCCGCCTCGAGCGCCTATAAGGTCTACATCATCGACGAGGCCCACATGCTCACCGGGCCGGCCTTTAATGCTCTTCTCAAAACGCTCGAGGAGCCGCCGGCGCACGCCATTTTCATCCTGGCAACCACCGAGTACGAGAAACTGCCGGCAACCATCACGTCGCGGACGCAGCGTTTCCTTTTCAAAAAACAGGCGAAGCGGACCATCGTCGAGAAACTTACCTCCATTGCCAAAGTTGAAGGTATCCTGATAGCTCCCGACGCTCTCGAGCTCATCGCTGCCGCGGCGGACGGTAGTTTCCGAGACGCCGAGTCGCTCCTCCAGCAGCTCGGCACGATGGAAGAGACCGTTGACCTCGCGACGGCCGAGCGCCTCACGGGTCGCACCGGTCTCCAGAAGGTTGACCGCCTCGCCGAACTCCTCCTCGCGGGCATGCTCCCTGCCGCGCTCGAACTCATCGCCTCGCTCGCCGGGGAAGGCCACAATCCGGTGCAGTTCACGAAGGACCTCATCCACTACCTACGAAAGGCGGTCGCCCTCAAAGCGAACCCGGCGCTCGCCGACCTCTTCCGTGGCGAACTCACCGCCGACGAATTCTCACGCCTCGAACGTCTCGCGGCGAAGGTCTCGCCCGAGACGCACGTGAAACTGTTGAAGGCACTCATCCGCGCCTACGGAGAGATGCAGTACAGTCCGTTCGCGACCATTCCCCTCGAGATCGCGCTCATTGAGCAGCTACACTAGGAACAATCGAACTCGGCGGGTTACGGCTCCCTGCCTGCCCCCCCCGCCGGCAAGCACGCGCCCCGCAGAATGCGGGGCGCGTGAAAATCTGATGCGGCTTAGCGTATGACCGAGATAGCCCCAGTCTCCGCCGCCGGCGCGCTCACCGTTATCTGTCCGGTCGACGCGTTCCGCACGATGGTATAGGCGGTGTTGTAGTCCGTGTTCGAGGCGTAGTGAGCCGTCGAGGTATTCGGGTCATACGGCATCGCGAAGAGAAAGGTCGGCACGAGGCAAGGCGCAATGTCGTAGTTGCCGGCGCCGACCGCCATCTTTTTGGTGGTGGTTGGGACATCCCCTGCCGCGCACGAGAAACTGGTCCGCGTGTCGGCCATGTTCTGGCGGACGGCATTCAGGATAGCGTTCACGTGCGACTTCCGCTGCGAATCCCGCGCCTGGGCGAGCTGGCGGCCGGGGTTCATGGCAATGAACGTAATCGCGAGAACGATGGCGCCGATGGCGGTCGCCACGAGTATCTCAATGAGGGTAATGCCTCTGTTGTCCTGAAACCTGAAACCTGAAACTTGAAACATAGATTCATTGTACCTCATCCCACGAAAGCTGCACGTACTGGTTGCCGACAAGGGGAAAGCTCGGCGGCGGCCCGTAGAACAGGCTCGAATCGTAGACTATGTTACGCGTCTGGTACCCCGTCCCGTCGGTGTATGCGAAGCCGTACCGCTGGGCCGAGGCGATCATGCCGTAGAGCGTGAGTGATGTCCGCTTGTAGCTCTCACCGCAATTCGACGCATAGTAGTAACGCCCGGCTCGTCCGTTCTGCGCTATCATGGCGGCATCGATGCGCAGCGTATCGCTCGAGTTTAACCCCACGTTCACGTTGTACTGCGCGATGAGACCGAGCACGTCGCGGCCATCGTAGTTCGTATACTGCAGATCGCGGTTCACGGTGATAGAAGCCCATGTCGACGAAGTGTCCGGAAAGGCGCCCGCAGCGACCACGGCACGGGTGCTACTGACCTGCCCGCGGACCCACACGTTATCTTCGAGGAATATGAGACCATTCGCCGGGATGGCGTAGGTGCCGAGGAGGGTCGAACTCTGGATACTCCACGTTCCCCACTTGTCTTGCGTACCGGTACAGCCAGGGGGAGGAGACATGAGTGCGGCAACGCGGCGGAGGTCAAATGTACTGTCCGGTTTGAAAACGACCTCGTACCCCTTCGCGGTCGACGAGGAACGATAGAAACCGCTCGAGCTGGCGGCGACGCGGATGTCGGAGAGCGACTGCGTGATACCCGCGAAATTAAGGTCGGGAACGCCGACCTTCCGCCCCGACATGAATATGTCCGGCCGGCTCGCGAGGGGCGTTGGTGGCGCGGCATCGGTTGGGACAACGTGGGTATGCACGCCCCACGCGTAGTCATAGGGGGGATCAGGGTCTGTTGTGGTCGTCACCGCGCTCGACACCAGATTGTGCGCCAGTCCGTCGAAGCGGATGCCACCGCTCGAACGGATGGGGCCGAACACTTCCGTACCGGTGCCAAAACGGACATCAGCATTCATGGCAACCGCGTACTGCGCCATGGACGGGATACCCATGCGTACCTCGATGATCTTCTGCACCGACGCATCGTTCGCGAGTTTCCCCGTGCTCCGGATGGTCACGATGGTCGAACCTGTCGAGGGCGGCGTGATATCGAGTGTGAAGGTGCCAATGACGGTGCCGTCCTTGTCCGTATAGTCGTGCACGTACGGCCCGGCGTGACCGGTACCGTCCTGGTAGTCGGTCTGGGCGTGCGCGAGATGCCAACGGCAGTATTCGATGCCCGCTTCAGCGACCTCAAATGCGGACGTTCGGTTAAAATCGCGCACAGACGAGTTCATGAGCCCGCTGGACCAGACCGCGAAGCCGGTCACCATGATAACCATGACCGCTGAGTAGATGAGGAGTTGAAGCGACATCTGCGCAACGCGGTACGGCACCGGCGCAGGGGCCGCTGATATGCGGATGGGTTGTTCGTTCTCGGTGGCCATGGGTATCGGTTCGTTAGTTCGATTTCAGGTTCCGGATGGTGATGGTGTTCGTAAACACCGTTGGTCGTGGTGCCGACGACGTGCTCACATCGACGGTGAACGTGGCGCGGACGACCCGGATGGCCGTCGGATCGGTGGTGGTAGCGAGCGGTGCCTGCGTGCCGGTGTAATTCGCATCGAAGTAGTCGAAACTGCTCGATGCGGACATAAGTTTCTGGAGAGCCGGAATGACCACCTCGGTCGAAGTGACATAGACAACCGGCGGAGCCGACGGTTCGATGACGCCTTTATTGAGTGTGCTCGTTCCGATGGTATAGCGAACGCGCTCGAAGCGGCCGTCGCGATTGATGTCGCTAAAGAAAACGAACGAGCTCGTGCTGGCGGACTCGATGGGGTACGCGCCGGTTCCCGATGGACCCATCGAACGTATTTCGGTGACGATGGAGAGCATCGTCTGGCTCAGGTCCTGCGTGGCCTGGAGGCGGGTGTTCAGAAACTTCTGCGTCACCGCGATCATACCAACGAACCGCGTGAGCACGAAGATAACCCCGACCGAAATACCGATCGTGATGATAACCTCAAGGAGCGAGAATCCGCGCCGGTTCGAGCGTGCAGTGTGCATGGTGTTAGGGGGCAACATTGACTTCCATTTGCTGCTGGTTCTGGGTAACGGACACCGTGCTCGTCGCTTCGCCGTAGCCGGGTGCGAGAACATCCACGGCGTAGGTACCCGAGGCAAGACCGGCAAAGAGCACCTGACCGGATGGAACACACGGTCCACCGAACTCGATGGTTGCGTCATCGACGAACGGCGTGACGGTTTCGTCCGCCGTCGTCAGAAATACCTTGTACCGAACGTAGCGGACGTTCCCGAAAAGTCCCGCGAGCGATGACGTCGGTGCCGTGAAGTAGCTCCCCGCATCGCCGCCCGACCCCACGAAGCTCCACGTCACGTTGTCGTTGTTCGCCGCAATCTGAAAGCGAACGCTCTGCGGTCCGGCCTGCGATGGTGCTGCACCATTCCACGCGAAGCTCGTCGGGGATGACGAGCTCGACCCGAGGTCAATGGTGTTCGAAACGAGCCACGCCGTCGTCGTGGTACTATAGCGGCCATCTGTTGCAAACATCGTGATGCTGCCCACCGGCGCCGTGGCGCTTACGCCGTCCGCCGCGGCATACCCTCCGCCCGACCAATCGGTATCGGTGACCGTCGAGCGCCCCGTCGTGTGAGTGGCATCGTAGCCGGACTTGGTGAGGCGCACGGTCGAGCTCGCCACGGGTACGCCGCTATCCGCGTCCTTCACGGTTATGAGGAGCGACTTCGGATCCGCTGGTGCGAGGATAAATTGGAACGTCTCCGTCGAACTCGCCGCAAGCCACATCGGCGAGCGCGGAAGGGTACCGACCTGGTCCTGCGTGCCGGTGTAGGTCAAAGAGTACGTATCCCACTCCATGTTCGAGAAGACCGCGGTCCCGCTCGCGCTGGTCGTGGAACTGGTCGAGAATTTCAGTATGTCGGGACTCTGACCGATGAGGTTGGTGCCCTGGATAGCGAATGGTTGGCCCGGGACGGCGGTGCAACGCGCGTCGCTCGTTTGAACGGCGAGCGTACTCGCGCCGTCGATGCGAAATGTCGTCTGCGTAAGCGTCTGTTCGTCCACGGTTGCGTAGGGCGGCTTCGGGTTCGGGTTCTCGGATGTCGAGGGATAGTTCTGCGCCGTCGTGTATCCCGCTTTGGTCACCGTGATGTGATAGGCGTGGGTCGAGGTCGGCGTCCCGACGAGCTGGAGTATGCCGTTCTGGTCGGTGAGGTCCGTAAGGTCGATGACGGGCACCGTGCTTGAGTTCGTGACGTGTACAACCGCGTCGGGAACCGGCTTCACCACGCCACCCGTGCCAGCATCGAGTACGGTGATGAAGAGCGAGCCGTTCTGGCCGGCACTCTCAAGGTTCTTGGGGGCGACCCGCGCCGTGAGCTCGAGCGGCGAGAAGTGGGCACAGGTGAGACAGCTCAAGGTGATGTCGACAAGCTTGTAGTCCGCCGGCGAGGTATCATTCGGCGTCCCGCCGAGCGTACCGTCGAAGGGGTCATCGATGTTCCGAATGACCGTCCCAAGCTCGAATACGGCACCGGTGGTTGAGGTCACCGTCTTCGTTTGTGAAAGGACGCCGCTCGGCACGCCGCCCACCGTACCCACCTGGTCGTACGGCATGTTGCGCACCACTTCTATCTCACGGTTCAGGACGGCGGTGGCGGCAGCCCGCACCTCGGAATTCGTCGTTATGTCGAGGACGGAGTAATAGATGAGGTAAATACCACCGAAGAGCATCACGATGAGCCCGATGCCGATGATGACCTCGATGAGTCCGAAACCGGAGCGCGGGTCCCTGCGCATAGTCGGCTAACGCGAGATGCTCTGCGACAGCGAGTAGATGGGGGTGATGATGGAGATCGCCACGAAACCGACAATGAGTCCCATCACAACGAGGATGAGCGGTTCGATGAACGCGGTGAAATTCCGGAGCGAGGTGTCGACCTCTTCGGCGTAGTAGTTCGAAAGGTACGTCAGGTTTTCGGCGAGGTTCCCGGTGCTCTCCCCTATCTCTATCATACCGGTCAGGATGGGCGGAAAGAGGTGTGGCTTCACCGCGAGTCCCTGGGCAAGCGTCTCACCCTTGAGTACCGCCTCGCCGATATTAATGAGCGCGTGCCGATAGACGAGGTTATCCATGGCACGGGCGGTTATCATCACGGCCTCGACGATCTTCGTGCCGCTCTTAAGGAGCACGCCGAGGATGCGCGTTAAGCTTGCTGCATTGATATTTATGATGAGGGACGAGAGCACTGGCAGGAAGAGGGCGACGCGGTGGATGAGGTACCGTACTCCCTCCCGCCGCATCGAGAGCCGCGCGCCGACAATGAGGACGACGAGCGTGATCAGGATAAGGTTCAGGTACGAGCGCAGAAACCCCAGGATAGCGATGAGTATCTGCGTCGAGAGGGGCAGCGCCACGTTCATGCTCGCGAACGCCTCAACGAGCTTCGGAAAGATGAAAAAAGTGAGGAAGGCGCTCACCGCGATGGTCATCACTGTGAGGATGGCCGGGTAGATCATGGCCGAGCGCACTTTACCCCTGAACCCCTCGGACTTTTTAAGCTCCTCCGAGAGGTAGAGCAGATTATCGCCCAGGGTGCCGCTCGCCTCCCCCACTTCGATAACGCTGATGAAGAAATCGCCGAAGACGTTCCGGTGCGTGCGCAGACTGTCGGCGAGGAGACGACCGCTGTTCACGTCGGCGATGAGCTGCTCGATGATGCGGCGCATCGCCTTCGATGCAACCTGCCGCTCAATGATGCGGAGTCCCTCGACGACCGGCAGGCCGGCCCGGATGACGATGGCCAGGTGGCGGCTGAAGTTTATCTTCTCCTGCGCCGAAACGCGCCGGAGAGAAAGTGTGCCGAACCAGCGGCCGATTGGATTACTCATTGATGATGCGCAGTACCTCTTCGATGGTGGTGATGCCCTTCAAGGCCTTTTGGAAACCGTCCTGTATCATGGTCATCATACCGTTCTTCACAGCGGCCTCCTTTATCTGTCGGGCATTTGCACGGTTCATGATGAGCTGGCGTATCTCCTCGTTCATCTCGAGGACCTCGCGGATGCCGATGCGCCCGCGGTAGCCGCTCTTCCCGCACGCATCGCATCCCTCGCCGTAGAAGAACGTCAGCTTCTTCGCGACCTTGGCGATCCCCATGGCTTCGGGTATCACCTCGAGCAGGCTCTTCATTTCTGTTTCCGAAAGCGCCCGCTCCTTTTTACAGTTTTCACAGAGCGTGCGCACAAGCCGCTGACCCATCGCGATGTTGATGGTCGAGGCCACCAGGAACGGCGGCACGCCCATGTCGATGAGACGCGGGAAGGTTGTCGCCGAATCGTTCGTGTGAAGCGTCGAGAGCACGAGGTGGCCGGTCAGGGCCGCGTTCACGGCGATGGCAGCGGTCTCCTGGTCGCGTATCTCACCGACCATGACAATGTTCGGGTCCTGCCGCAGGATAGAGCGGAGCCCGCCCGCGAATGTGAGGCCTGTCTGCGTGTTCACCTGTATCTGCGTCGCACCCTCGAGGGAGTACTCGATGGGGTCTTCGATGGTGATGATGGAAACCTCGGGGCGGTTCAGTTCCTTCAAGATGGTGTAGAGCGTCGTAGATTTGCCGGAACCGGTCGGTCCGTTCGCGAGTATCATGCCGTACGGTTTCTTGATGGCCTGCTGGACGCGCTCGAGGTCCTTTAAGAGGAAGCCGAGGTTCTCGAGGGCGAAAATCTGCGTCTCGGCCAGGAGCCGCATGATAGCGTTCTCGCCATAGTAGGTCGGCATGATGGAAACGCGGATGTCGATGTTTCCATACCCCTCCACCTTCACGCGCAGCCGACCGTCCTGTGGCGTCAGGTGCTCGTCCGTCCGGAGTCCCGAAAGCACCTTGATGCGGCTTATGAGCTCCAGGTGCAGGTTCTTCGATACCTTCGGCTTATCGATGAAGAGGTCTTGTAGCATGCCGTCGATGCGGAGCCGTATCCGCACGTCGGTCGCCGTCGGTTCGATGTGAACGTCCGACGCGCGGGCCGCATAGGCGTACTGGACGAAGAGGTCGACGAGGTCGACGACCGATACCTTCTCTACGTTGATCTGGCTCAGTTCCTTCTCGAGCGCCGCCCGTATCGCCTTGATATCGCGCATGGGTTTAGTATACCATAGGCGAGAACTGAAATGAGCGCTGCCCTGTGTACATACTTGATATAGGGCAGCCTGAGCACCATTGCCGGGTCGTCTAATGGTAGGACACAGCGCTCTGGACGCTGGTATCGGGGTCCGAATCCCTGCCCGGCAGCTGATACCGAAACCGACTTGCCTTTGCGGTAAGTCGATTTCGGTATGTTGGTTGTTCGGCAGGGATTCGGACGGGAAAGGGGTCGGGAAAACGGAAGCTTTCCCGTAGCGGAAACGCTAAAACCGCTGGGTTTTAGAAAATTTTGCGTCGCAAAATTTTGTCCGATTCCCTACCCGGCAGCACGTAGTGTAGTGTAGTAATGAAAAGTGCTCTCAAGAATTCTTGATCTGCCGATGGTGCTTAACCTCTGTCACTCTATTTTTCTCATCCACGAACACGACGACGGGGTCGAGCCCGGGAAGTTCGTTCGGTTCGATCCATGCCTCGGCTAAGATAATCACTTTATCCCCGGGTTGGAAGTGTCGCGCCGGCGGACCGTTGAGGCAGATGTCACCCGTACCGCGCTCGCCCGGCATGATATAGGTCTGCCAGAATACGCCATTCGAAACGTTCGTGATGTTCACGTACTGGAACGGTTTCATGCCGCTCGCGTCGAGGAGATTCTGATCCACCGTGATCGAACCGACGTAGTTCAAGTCGGCCTGGGTGACGGTCGCCCGATGAATTTTTGACATGCAAACGCGGATTAGCATGGGGTAAGTATAGGACGATACAACGAACGGCGCCAGTGTACTATAATGGAGGGCGCATGGAGGGCCAACCGTTCAAACCCAACAAAGGCAAGGCGCTGGAGATCGACGTCGACGAAACGGTCTACCTTCGCTTGCCGATAAAGACGCTGCTCATTACCGACAAAGATAACCTGATGGCCTTGCTAAAAAAATATCTCGCCCCGCACCTTCGGCCGAACGATACTATTTTTGTGAGCGAGAAAGTGGTGGCCGTGACGCAAGGGAGAATTATCAACATGAACGACATCAAACCGTCGCACCTCGCGCGATTCTTGGCGCATCGCGTGCGCAATAACTACGGCACGAAGGATTTCAAAGGGTTCGGCCACGGCACACCGATGGCGATGCAACTTTTCATCGAGGAGGCGGGATACCTGCGCGTGCTCTTTGCGGCCGCCGTTTCCGCCGTCACACGACCACTCGGCATCAAGGGGGCGTTCTATTTCTTGTGCGGCAAACGCGCGAAGTCCGTCGACTGCCCGATGTCCTTCTCTATATTGGAGTACGCGCACTATGCCAAACTCGCACCGCTCGATCCCAACAAGGTCGCACGGGATATCAAAAAAACATTTGGACACGAAACGGTTATCCTCGACGCAAACTACCTCGGCGCATTCTCTCTCGGCAAATCAACCGGCAGCATCAGCGAAAAATTCATCGGTAAACTGTTCAAAGACAACCCGCTCGGCCAGTCCGATGAGATGACGCCGTTCTGCATCGTCCGCCGTCAGGGCATAACCACCACACCGATCCCGTGAGCCGGGCATCGGCGCGACCGAGCGGCTCGATATGAATCTGCCCGCAGTAGGTGGGTGGTGGTATACTTAAAAAATGCCGAAGAGAATAGGAATACTCGGCGGGATAAGCCACGAGTCCACCATCCGGTACTACGAGCTCCTGATGCGGAAGTATTTCGAAAAGAGGCACGATTACTACTATCCGGAGGTGGTCATCCTCAGTCTCGATTTTCAGAAATTCACCGACTTTGAGAACTCGGGCGACCGGGCCGGATACATCGCCTACATCATGAGTGGCGTCGAGTCGCTCCAGAGGGCCGGCGCGGACTTCATCATCATGGCCGCCAATTCTCCGCACGCCGTGTTCGATGACGTAGCCGCGCAGGCGAAGGTCCCGCTCGTGAGTATTGTGGAGGCGACGGCGCAGGAAGCGAAGCGGCGCGCAGTGAAGAACGCGCTCCTCCTCGGCATCAAGTTTACAATGCAATCCCCCTTCTATCCCGATTATTTCCGAAAGCTCGGCATGAACATCACGGTGCCCTCCGACGAGGAACAGAACGAGATAGACCGCATCATCTTTAAAGAACTGGTGGTAGGAAACATCCGAGCCGAGAGCAAAAAGTGGCTGCAGAATTGCATCGGACAACATGATACCGACGCGGTCATCCTCGGATGCACCGAGCTTCCGCTCATTCTGGAACAAAAAGATACCGCGAAGACACTCCTCAATCCGCTGGAGTTGCACGTTGATGCGGCGCTTGCGCGCGCTCTCGGGGAGAACTGATACAGGAAAGCCACCCTGCTATCTCGGATATGAAAATGCGACCGCAAAAACGACTCGAGTGGCATCCCCCGCGGGGATGCCACTCGATTAAGTGTCGCGTCATTAGGCGACTCGAAAATTAAATTCCGGTTCCTTCGGTGACGCAATCGGAACAAAAAACTCACTGGTGAGAGCCGCGGAGCACGCCTGCAGGAATCCCAGGGCACCGCAGTAGGCCTTACCGTCCGTGTTGAGGATCACCGGAGTTCCCGGCAGGCATTCTATCGAAAGCCGCGCTGCGGCGAGATCGCGATTCCCCGTTTCCCCAAGAGCGACCCCGAGCACAGGAACATGACCCTTGCCGTAGTGGCGAAGCCACGCCTGGAGCACTCCGGGAAGGGCCGCTGCCTTGCCGGCCGCGGCGATCACGGTTGCGTTTGGCGGAACCATGGTCTTGGCATACTGCTGCAGGGCTTCCGGATTACGGTGGCAGCTGATGATGTGGAGCCGATAGCGCACACCACCCGCGCACAATGTACCGAGACCCGACTCAGCGTACTGAAGATCTGATATGCTTCCGAGAACTACTTCTACCGGAGGTAGCGGTGCTGATACAACGGGAATACCCATCGTGGCGCGTTGGAACGCTTCAAGTCGCATTCCCGTTACGAGATAAAAAACGTAACGGTAGAGCTGCGCCGTACGGGCGATAACATCGAGTGGCACCGTCAGGGTACACACCCGCTCGATGTCCTCTGGGCGCGACGGATCCAGCTTATCGAGGCCAACCGTCTTCCCCCAATTTCTGACGAACTGCTTATCGAACGAGGTCGGACTCCTCCCCTCTTTACGTGACCGCTTCCAGTCATCAAGGAGCCAGAAGCGGCTCGAATCGGGAGTAAATCGCTCGTCGGCGAGCACTAATTCGCCGCTCTGTGAATCAAGATCAAGGCCGAACTCGAGTTTGGTATCGGCAAGTATGATACCTCGCTCGAGGGCGATCTTACTCGCCAGCTCGAAGAGGTACAGCGCGACGTTTTCGATGGTCAGGCCGAACTCCGTCCTGACCTTCTCGATGGTGATGTCCGTATCATGACCCACTGTTGCCTTTGTGGTCGGGGTGAAAAGCGGCTGTGGTAACTGGTCACCGTCATTGAGCCCGGGCGGAAGAATGTGTCCACAAACTACGTGGCCTGGGGCGGTCTTCGTGTACACACTCCAGCCGCTGCCTGTGAGATACCCTCGGACAATAGCCTCAACGGGAATCATCCGCAGCTTTTTTATGACTATCGCGCGCTTTTGAAGCTCTGTGTTGCCTCGGAGCCCATTCGACAAATAACCGTCGATATTTCTTCCAAACGCGATAACATCCTGCGGAAAAGTAAGCTGCGCCTGTCCCAGCGCCAAGAACCAGAAAACGTTCAGCGCCGTGAGCACCTCGCCCTTCTGCGGCACTTCTGCCGGAAGAACGAAGTCGAAGATGCTCACGCGATCGGTCGCGACCGGAAGCAGAACGTTTTCACGCGTGAGTGCATAGGTATCCCGTACCTTGCCCCGTGAAACCATCGTGAGACCGGACACGAACTCCCGGTCCGCTACGGCAGGAATCTGCGACATGAGAGCCTCCATCCATCTATCTGTGTTGGTTATGTGGGGCGGAATACCCGCGTATTCCCCGTCCCCGGCTGGCTCCTTTGTAACAAGAAGGAAATCGAATGGCAAGCGTGCTTGCTTTCCGCCGTTACTTCCAGTAAAACTAGGCCAGGCATTTTAATCGAAAATATGATAGAAACGAACGAATTGAAAAATCGGAAGGAGTGATATGACACAAACAGAAACCACGCCCGTGGCTGCGGCCGCGGCGGATGAAAGACCGAGAAATCTGGCACTGCCGGGAAATCCGCGGTACCAGCCTGTGCTGTTGCGGGATATCTTCGGCTACGACAACCTATTTCGCTCTGTCGCCGAAGTCGAAATTGCTACCCTCGAGGTCCTCGGCGCGATTGGCATCATCCCGCGACCGGATATAGAGCTGCTCACTATTGAGGTTATCGAGCTGCTCTGTAAGATATCCACGACCGAGGTTGATGCGATTGAACGAGCTGTCACAAAACACGACCTCCGTGCATGGGTGCGAAGAGCCCAGGAAATCCTGCCCGAACCGCTCCGTCGCTGGGCTCACGTGCCGCTCACGAGCTACGATGCACTCGACACAGCGCGAACCCTGCAGTTCGTGCGTGCTTACGAGTCCGTGCTCAAGCCGAAAATCCGGGAAACCGTGCGCTGCTTTGCGGACTTGACGCGAAAGTTCGCGGGCCAGATCCAGATCGGCCGAACGCACGGCCAGCATGCACTCCCCATTACCGTCGGGTTCTGGTTCGCGACAATCTTGAATCGAATTCTCCGTAACGCCGCGGCGATGGAGTGTCACGCCGAACAACTTGTCGGAAAGATTTCCGGCGCGGTCGGCGCGTACAACGCGCAAGCCGGCCTTGGCATCAGAGAATACTGCGGCACCAAGAGCTTCGAAGAACTGGTGCTCGCGAAGCTCGGCTTGAAACCGGCGCCGATTAGCACCCAGATCCTTCCGCCGGAGCCTCTCGCGTATTTCCTCTTTTCGTGTGTGATGCTTTCGGCTGCGCTCGCGCAGTTTGGCCGCGACGCACGGCACCTGATGCGAAGCGAGATCGGCGAGATTACCGAGGCATTCGAGGAGGGCCAGGTTGGCTCATCCACTATGGCCCACAAGCGCAACCCCATCAACTTTGAGAATCTCGAAGGGATGTGGCTGCGAACCAAGAACGAATTCGGCAAAGTGCTCGACACGCTTATCTCCGAGCATCAGCGCGACCTCGTGGGCAGTTCGGTCGCTCGCGATTTCCCCATTATTATCGTCAATTTGACGCAGCAACTTGTGACGCTGCTTCGGAAAGACAAACACGGTATACCGTTCCTCCTGCGGATATCCGTTGACGCAGCGGCCTGCCAACGGAATTTTGAGAAAGCCGGCGATCTCATTCTCGCCGAGCCGCTCTATATCGCGCTCCAGATGGCGGGCTACGAGGGCGACGCTCACGAGTTTGTGAACCGCCGCGCCATTCCACTTGCGACGAAAGAGCATATTCCGCTCATCGCCGCCGTTCGAGCGATCGCGGATGACGATTCGGAGATATGGTCTGCTCTTGACCGTATCCCCCCGGAACTTGTTCATCTCTTCCGCTCGCCCAAAGAGTACGTCGGAGCTGCAAAGGAGCAGGCGCTCAAGATCGCGGACGCCGCTGAGAATTACCTTATTGTCCACTAACACAACCCCTGCGGGGTCGGACTCGTCCGACCCCGCAAATTCATATTGTATCCGCGGCGAACGTGGAATCTACGCCGGTGAACCTCCCTTTTTCAGTTCCGCGAGTAGTGAACCGAGCAAGTCTCGCAGAGGGACCGTCGCGACGCCGACCACTTTATCGGCGCCACCGTAGTACACGAAGACCGTGTCCTTGATGACTATCGCGCCGCATGGGAATACGACATTCGGCACCACGCCCTCCTTTTCGTAGGGCATCTTCGGTTCGAGGATGGGATCGAAAGCGCGGTAGAGCACCCGGCGCGGTTCGTCGAGGTCGAGCAAGGCCACGCGCACGTGGTAGTGGCCGGTCCGCTTCGAGATGCCGTGGTAGATGAGCACCCAACCGTCTTTCGTTTCGATGGGTGGGCCGGCGATGCCGATACGTCGACTGTCCCACACCGTTTCCCGGGGCTTCATGAGAATTTCCCCGCCAAGGAATTTTCCGTCAGAGAACGAGAGGTCGTCGCGGTAGTCGAGCCAGATGCTCGTGCTGAGCCGGTGGAGCAACGCAAACTTCCCATTTATCTTCTTCGGGAAGAGCGTGGCGTCCTTGTCGTCCATTCCCGGTGGCGAGATGAGGACCGATCTCGACCAGTTCCACGTCTTGCTCAAGAAGTCTTTGAGGGCAATGGACGCGAGCGCAACGCGCGGCGGGTCCTTGCCGTCGAAGGCGGTGTAGCACATGTAGACCGTGTTGCCGAGCCTTGTGAGCCGTGCGTCCTCACAACCGGAGTTGCCACCCGGTACCAGTTTTTTTTCGAAATCTTCTCGTGGCACGAAGACGGGTTCGGTCACCCGTTCCGTGATGTGTACCCCATCGACGCTCGCCGCATACCCCATCACCGACGTATTGTCCTCGCTCATTGCCCGATAGAGGAGGTGAACCTTCTCTCCTTCATAGAGCGCCCCTGGGTTGAACGTCGCCTTCGATTCCCACGGATGCTGTGGTAGTGGCGAGATGATAGGGTTACCTTCGAAGCGAGTGAGCTGCCGACGTTTCACCACCATGAGCTGTTCGACGAGGTCGTTAAGTTTCACCGTCGCCAGGCACGAGCACGTGTCGGCGGCGCCATAGTACAGGTACAGCATCTGTTTCCGAACAAGAGTGCCCGTGGGGAATACGATGTTCGGAACCTTGCCGTACAGTTCGTACTCCTCGCGGGGAACGATGAACGGCCGCTTCACCTCGCCAATGATGTTCCTCGGATCGTCGACGTCGAGGAGCGCTGCCTCGATACCAAACGTCGGCGGCGGCGAAAAATAGTTGTAGATGTATGAGTAGAGCAGGAGCCACCCACGCTTCGTCTTCAAGGGAACGGCACCAACCTCGAGGTGGTCGTTCTTTCCGTGCTCAATAGGCACGACGTGGTCGTCGAGGCTGCTGTACCACGCGTTCCAGTACGCCTCGGACCAGATATCCTCGACCTTGTCAAAGAGCGCGAGGCATATCTTGGACGGTGGTTTGTCGGTGTGAACAGTTAAGAGCGCCGCGATCTTCCCATTGATGCGCTCGGGAAACAGCGCCATGGCCTTGGCGTTGAAGGGCGTAATGAGGTGCTTCTCGAGCTTTTTGAAATCCTTGGTGATGGCGAGGCCGATCTTGATGCTCTCGGCAGAGAACGGGTAGCGCGACAGTGCAGTATAGAAAATGAAGTACGAGCCTTCGAACTTCGTAATGCGCGGGTCTTCCGCCCCGTACCGGTCCCACTCCTCGTCGGGAGCAATGAGCTGCCGCCGTTCCGAAAAGTGGATGCCATCGCGGCTCGTTGCATACCCGATGGACGACCACTCGGCCGTCACGCCGTTCCGTTCCTCGCGCTCCGAAATGGCGCGGTAGAGGAGGCGTATCTTGCCACCCACTTCGATCACGGACGGGTTGAATGCGGCTTGTGCCTCCCAGCCGTTGTCGCGGCACGGCAGGAGCACTGGGTTCTCGGGGGACCGCCTGATATCGAGCATGTGCTGCTATACCGACTTCCGTTGCTTTAGTTCGGGTGTCCGACCTTCCTTGAGAGCTTTGAGGAACGTGGCGAGGTTTGCCGTGGCGACGCAGGTCACCATATCTGCCCCGCCATAGTACACAAGTAGTTGGTCACCGATGATGACGGCGCCGCAGGAGTAGATGACGCCCGCCTTGTGCCCCTCGTTCTCGTACGCCTCGTCCGGCTCGAGGATGGGGTGCTTCGAGCGGTAGTGAACCTGTGTCGGGTTCTTCAAGTCGAGGAGCATGGCGCCTAATTTGTAGCGGTCCGGATCGCGCGTATCCATCGCGTGGTACAAGAGTAACCAGCCGTCCTTCGTCTTTAAAGGCGGCGGCCCCGCGCCTCGCATCCAGTTGTCCCATTTCCCCTTCCGACCACCCACGGGCGGCGCGCTCTTAATGTGGCCAAGTTCCTCGAATCCGTCGAGTGTGTCGAAGTAGTCGATACGAATATGCGGGGAAATGCCGTGCAGGATGGCAAACTTGCCATGTACCTTTTCGGGGAACAGCACCCAGTTCTTGTGAACCTCGCCCGAGGGGGATATGAACACCGGCTTCTTCCACTTCCAGAACATCTGCTGAAAATCGCCGGCACTGATGGAGGTGAGGGCGATGCGCGCCGAATTCCAGCCGTTGAACGCAAGGAACGTCAGATAGATGCGGTCGTCTATTTTCACGAGACGGGGGTCCTCCGCTCCGCCCCAACCCCCGCCACCAGAGCAGTATGAAACGGGCGGTGAAGCGCGCCGTTCGGAAGTATCCTTTATAATCCCCACCGGCACGTACGCTGGTTTGTTTGAGCGGATGTCGAAGTGCAGACCATCAGCGCTCGCCGCGTAGCCGAGCACCGACATATCGTCGTCCCCTATCGCGCGGTAGAGCACGTGCACACGACCACCATCGTGCAAAGCTGCCGGGTTGAACGTCGCTTTCGATTCCCAAGCATTATGGCCGCGGGGTTCAATGATGGGATTTCCGCTGAACCTCTCGAGATGTAGGGGTGTTCGCTTCCGCCCTACAGCCGACCGGAGTTTTTTCGCCCCGCGCGTTCTTACCCGCAGCGAGGCCCTAACCCGGCCGGTTGTCTTCTGTGCCGTACCCTTCCTCACAGTTGCCCCCTTTTTGATTAACGGCATCGTTGGTCTTTAGAGTATACCACCCAAGATTTAGTCAAGCAATCAACAGGACCACACACCATGTAGAGATCTGTCTTCGCGCGCCACGATGCGGCTAGCCGGAAAGCCCTTACTAGTACTACAAAAAAGGAGGCCACACTACCCACGGCCTCACAGCCGCCGGTGGATCAGTGCAGGTATTTCACGATATTCACCTGGTGCTCCGCGTAGGTCTCCGCACAGTGAATGGCGCCGGTTCGGTCGTGCAGATAGTAGAGGCACTTCGTTTTCGCCGGGTGGAGGGCCGCCTTGATAGCGTCGAGGCCTGGATTATCGATGGGGTGCGGCGGCAGGCCAGCGTACTTGTAGGTGTTGTAAGGCGAATCGAGTTGAATGTCCCCTACGGCGAGCGGCGCCCACCAGCCGTGCCCCAAGTCCCCTCTCGCGTACTGGACGGTGGCGTCGATGTCGAGTTTCATGCTTTGGAGCAACCGATTCCAGATGATGCCGGCGACAAGCGACATGTCACGTACGCCCGCCGCTTCGCGCTGGACGAGCGAGGCAATCTTCAGCACCGTCGTCCACTTGCTGTTCTGCTGCAACGCCTCTGCCGCGTACGGCGCGAATCTGTCCTCGAACTGCGCACGCAGGCGCGCCGCGACCACCGCCGGCTTTTCATCGACGGGAATGAGGTACGAATCCGGAAAGTAGACGCCTTCGACATACTCGTCGCTGGTTACCGTGGCGGCGAGCCACCGTTGCCGTGCCACCTCGTCCCAACCGAGTTGCTTTTGGAGAATGTCCGCTATCTCCTCCTTGCGCAGTCCCTCGGGAATGAGCACCCACTTCGAATGTGGCGGGCGAGAAAAGGTGGCCGCCACCTGCCACGCGTTCATCGCCTTCGAGACCTCGTAGCCACCCTGCGGGACACTCATGACGCCGGCGAGCCGGAATGCAAATCCAAGTGCCCACTCGTTCCGAATGAAACCGCTGGCCTTGAGCTCCTCCGTAATGTCGCCTACCGTCGTTTTCGAACGAACGATGAAACTTTCCGGTGCAGCGCTCCACCGCGGAGGGCCGAACGTGCGGATGTACACGAAAAGCGCCGCCACGACGACGGCGACACCGATAGCGATTACGATCTGCTTTTGTGAGAACTGCGGCATGGGACAATTCTAAACCGTTTCGACCGGAAATTGCCATGCTCCGGTTCGACCGTGAAAAACAAAATGGTCCCCGCTCATCGCGAGGACCATTCACTGTTTTCTGACTCAATCCGTTTTACCTACACGGGGATGGAGAGTACTCTCTCCACCTCCTCGTGAAGACCGGGAATATGTTCAAGCGGATTCGTCGTGGTTTCCCACGGAAGCCCGACCGACCCGCACCAACCTTGCGCGCACACGTTCGCATCGGCTGCCGCGTCGATGCCTCGCATGTACTGGGCCGACAGCCGTATCGCGCCTCCAACCCTATCGAGGTTCTGGTCGCGCGCGGGACCCCACTCGTGCTCCAGAATGAGAACCGAGTCCTCCGGCTCGAGCCCAAGCAGGGTCCGGAGGTATATCTGGTGGGCAAGCCAGTCAACTTTATAGCCCATATTCTGGGCGTGCGAGTTGTACTGGCTCAAGCCTGGTAATGAGTGTTCGGCCGTCATTCGGCCCCACGCCTTACCGAACTCCGCTGGGTCGGTCACTAGTTTCCCCCGTATCCGAATACCGAGACCGGCCCGCTGTCCGAGCATGGTGTGGGCGGCGATCTTCGCGAGCCTCCGGTTCTGGTCTTTGCTGTGGAGTTTCGAGACAAGATACCCGAAACCGGCAGCAGCGAGGAACGCGAACGACGCATACGGCGTCGTCCCGAGAAGGATGTCGTGGCTCGCGTCGTAGTTGATGCGGATACAGTCGTCGACGCCGTACTTCTGGGCGATGCGCGCGAGCGTTATCCACATCGCCGGACAATAGGCGATGTTCTGGATGAACGTATCCGCCAACGTCCACCCCGGCATGGGACAGTTCTCGATCCAGAGTGTGAGCCCCATCTCCTTGAACTCTACGAGGAGCGGGATGACGTACTTCTCAAAGAGGAGAAGATTCTCGTCGATGCTCACCCGCGTGTCACGTCCGATGAAGGTCGTCACGCCGGTACACCCGACCCGGCTCAATTTCTTCGCTGCCCGTGCACACCGCAGGAGGTGCGCGTGGATCTGGTTCCGGATCGCTTCGTCGGGATGCAGCAGATTTTCGAAGAATCCGATGTCGAATATGCGGGTAAGTTTGCCGCCTTCGGTGCATGCTTGAATGATGGCGGCGGCATTCTCATCGCTCAAATCTTCGCCGCTGCCGTCCCGGAGCGTCCGCACCGGTGTGTGGGACGCCACAGGGTCGAGCATCGCCTCGGGCGGCAGATAGGCGTCGGGTATTGCGAGAGCACCGGCAAGTTGAATACCGTCGAGGCCGGCCTCCCTCGCCGTGCGGATCCACGTTAGCGCGGCCTTCAGCGCCGCACCGATCGGATCGTTCTCAAATTCTTTCCGCGAAATGTTCGGCTCCTGTACCGCCGCCGTCAGTACGGCAAGCGGCATGAGTCGCTGTCTGAGGTTGGTCATATTCCTTTCCTTTCACTCTTATTTTCTCGTATCAAACCCCCGCCTACAATTTCGGAGCACGGGAGACACATAGGAAAAAGACAACCATGTTCCAACTGCCGGGAAGGTATCACAACGACGGGACAAGGTCAATGAAATCAGGTAATGTGCACACACATATGGCGGTTTCCGGTACTATCCGGAAATGGCTATATCCATGGCAACAACCATTAAAGAAGAACGCCTCCGGTGGGTAGTGCCCATCG
>Ga0315273_10000100_pt1 | contig 72285 bp, 73 predicted proteins | sample YL17G02_0_MG_FD_205753 | JGI IMG/M metagenome (GOLD analysis project Ga0315273, IMG submission 205753) | Sediment microbial communities from Yellowstone Lake, YNP, Wyoming, USA - YL17G02_0 | ecosystem: Environmental > Aquatic > Freshwater > Lake > Sediment | place: USA: Wyoming | collected... | reverse complement strand
CCAAGGCTGTTGCTCCAGGTTTTTAAACTTGGAGCAACTTTTAGTTTAAGATTAAGTTTAACAATTTTATCAATTTAGGAGAAATATGAAATTTTTAAAAAAATATGTTCTTGCCACTCACACGGCAATAGCTGAAACAACTCGTGATGAAGATATTAACGAAATCAGGAAATTGGTAGACAATACAGTAGGCTTATCGGCTTTTAACCCTGTAGAATTTGTGACACAAATATTCAAAGATGTGAAAAATCAATATCAGGATCAATTTCCTGATACTAAACAAGATGACGACTACCTAAAAGAATTAATAATAGAATTATTAGAATCTGACGTAGAATATGCAAAAGATGCATTGAAAAGAATGACATTCAGAGACTTAAAAAGGAAATAAAATGGGATACACTCATTACTGGAAAAAAGAAAAAAAAGTAAATAAAAAAGAATATGCGGATGCGCTTAAAGATATTGCTAAAATCGTTAAGGCAAAAAGCGACATACTAGCCGGTCCTATGGGTGATGCTGGCACCAAACCAGAGATAACTCCTGATATAGCTTTCAACGGAATTGAAGATCAATCTCATGAAAGTTTTGTGCTGCCTGCTAGCGGTCTAGGAGATTTTGAGTTTTGTAAAACAGCACAAAAACCCTACGATGAAGTAGTTGTCGCAGCATTAGCTAGACTAGCCGAAGTTGAGGGCATTAAAGTATCATCCGATGGCAATGCTGCAGATTGGGAAGACGGTGTAAAATTAGCGTCTAAAGTTCTAGGGCGAAAAGTATCTAACCCACTGGGCTTAAGAGAAGTTAAAAGCTCGTTTGCCGAGAAAATTAAAGCTAAGTATGAAATAGGAAGTGCGGCAAAAAGAATATTAAAAAGAGATGTAAAATTGAAAGACGGTAGAACTTATGCAAAAGGCACCACGGTTGAAGTTAAATTTTTAGGAAATATAGATAAAGAAAACGGACATAGAATATGTGAAATACACACCGAAACCGATTCTTGGAAGCTATCTATTGGTAATTTACCTTCAACCGTTTCAGGTTTTGTTAAACCCTCTGAAATGACTATGGAAAAATGGTCGGATGAAGGATACTGTAAAACACCCACAGGTAAAAAAACAGAACCGGATGGTTACGCTGATGATGGATCTCCTTCTTGGCTTCTTGCTCTTGGTTTAATTTAACTTAAATATAAGAAAATATTAATGAAGTCGTTTCCTAGTCTGTGTCGGATGTCGGAGTTGGAGCGGGATAGTTTAAAACCCGCTGCTCGTTATGCAGCGACAGCGGGTTGTCCTCGCAAGTATTTATACTTAGCCGAAGCGGAGTATCAAGAGCCGGATTCCTACCGTATTCATGCCTTAAAAGACATACAAGTACGTCACGTAAACGGAACACCCCATACCTATACATCGACTGAGCAGCTTGCGAATTGCAGCAAAGCGGCTGAATCTTTATTTACTGATAATGGTAGTATCATTGTTATAAATGGTTACCCCGATCTTACTGAGGCATACCTATTTTTTTGGCATTTATTGTGTCACTTTAGTTTAATAAAATTTTCCAATGCCCTTAAAAATAAAGACGTTGGTATCAGTGTTGTCGGTAACGCTAGGTTAGACCGTGAAATGTATTTAACAAGGCGTATAGAAACGCTAGTGTTTGGTCCTGTTATCGACGAGATAAACAGCTACCAAGTGACCGAATATGTCGATATACTGCAGCGATACGATGACTTGAACAAAATTATGCTGATATCTACTACAGACATAACAGCCCTACTAGAGAGACTTAGAGTGATCCCTAGTCGGGTTCTGTATTTTTTCAATCTGTCAGCCAAGGTAGACTTAGAGAAGAAAACTCGCGGCAAGCGCAAAGTAGAGAGTTTATAACGTGGCAGAAAAATCTAATATTTGGGATTTAGAGCTAGAAGTTAAGGCTCTAAAAACCGTTCTCACAGAAAATGTTTTTGCCGACAAAATGTATAGCTTTTTAAAGCCAGAACATTTTCATTTTAAAATAACGAAAGCATTATTTACCAGACTTCAAGACTTAATGCTCCACCAAGAGGCATTTCCTTCATGGCAAATGCTCATCACCGATGCGCGTCTAGAGGAGGGAGTACAGTCTGCCCTCAAAGATAATTTTGAAAAAACTCCTGAAGCTACAGCCGTAGGTGACCTAGATTATCTGTGCAAAAATTTAAACGAGCTAGCTAGTAAACGCCAGATATACGCGACTATATATGAGACACAAGAATCTTTATATGATCCCGAAAAATCAGCTAAGGACATAGCAAGCGAAGTCGGTTCGGCAATCGTTCAAATAGAGAACGAAGACCTTATATCAGAGTTGAATATAGGCTCTGAATATAACGATCTAGCGGAGCGGGTTTTTTTCGACATCGTACATAATAAAACAGCTACCAATTTTGTACCTACTGGATATAAGTCGTTTGATGGTCGAAGCGGTGGACACCAAAGAGGCAATTTAGTGCTGATAGGTGCTAATAGCGGTGGTGGTAAGAGCTTGTTTGCCTTAAACCTTATGACGCGCCAATATCTGATGGGATTTGACGTGGTGATGGCATCGTATGAAATGAACTATCATGAAATCTTAGCGCGTCAGTTGGCTATTATTAGCGAAATTCCAATGGAGAAAATTATACAGCAGAATTTGACTAATGAGGAGAGAAGGCATTTAGAGACGACATGGCGTGAGTATAATATTTTCGGTAAGAAAAACGGCAATAATTTTTATCTATCTTGTCCCACCAACGAAACGACAGTGACTGAGATTGGACTTAAATATAAAAGCCGTAAGCCTACATCTATTATTTTCGACTATATTAACCTTCTTACTACGAAGTCTAAGCACAGCGAAGCACAGTGGCAGGCGTTAGGTGAGATTGCTAAAGAGGCTAAAATATTAGCGGCACGAATGAACTGTGTTGTGTATATGCTTATACAGATAGATAAAGAGCATAACCTTAGATACTCCCAAGCTATTAAAGACCATGCAAACTGGGCAATGGGTTGGGTATACGATGAGGAGGCGCGTACTAACGGCTTTGTCACCGTTAAACAAATGAAAACTCGTAACGCTCCCTCTTATGATTTTCAACTAGTGACTAGGTTTGACTTGTCTCAGTTTAGAGATCCCGACGAGGAGGATAAGAATAAAAAATATACTGAGGCAGAACATGAAGCGATAGCAAGAGAAGCTAAAGAGTTAGGAGCGGTGCAGGATTTAAGCCTTAATACCGAAAATCCAGATAATGCAAAAATACTTCCTAAACTAGAAATAAATGAACAATCAGAAAGAACAACTCCAACTAAAGTTTATGAGTTGAGTAGTAACGACGAGGACTACTGTTGAATGTCTGGTGGTGGTAATTACATTGAGGATTGAGGAGAAAGGATATTATGGGCGGATATGTATGGGCAGAATCTATCGAAACCAGCAACATGCCAACTGTAATGCCTCCACAATCTGATTGTGCCAGAAAATAGTCCACATCAACTTCTAACCATGCTTGCAAATCGGGTAGCCAAAGCCAGGATTTACCCGTTTTTTTATCCCGCGCAAAGCGAGGAACTAGACTGCTTTTTTTAAGCCTAAATAACTAATTAATTTTTGACATGCCTCGTCTATTTGAACGATATCTAGACCTGTACCTCCGCGATCAGGATGTGTATTAAAGATAGCTTGCTTGCGGGCTTTTTTTAATTCCTCGTAAGATTCGGGAAATTCAGACATGCCGAGAATGTTTAAGTTCTTACGCTGTTCTAAACGCCTTGCTACGATCCATTGTTCCCTCTCTGCTATGATCTGTTGAAGGCGAACAAACTCCGCTTCTTTTTCACGTTTTTCTACGACTTGTTGGCGCATCCAAGCAAGCTTTCTACGCCAATAGCCAGGAGTGACAACCCTAAGACCAATATTTCTTTGATGATAATAATATGCCTTAAGATAAATACGCACTGCTAACATAAAGAAAAATATTGTCCAAAACATATCGACCTCCTATGCATATAACTACTTATCGGCATTTTTTTATAAAACTTTAGTTTTATTTACAAGTTATTTACTAATGATTTTAAGGGTATAGATATACTTATCGTCATTATTTTATAAAACTTTATTTTTATTTAAGATTAAATATGAAAAATTTATCTAATAAAAATAAAAGGTTAAAATGAATAAGCTCCCAGAAATAACTATTTCTTTAAGTACCCTCAGATTTATCTATAAATATGGAAAAAAATTATGGATACATGTCAAGGGTAAGGTCTTGTACGGAAAGAAACCAAGCAGATAACACTCTATGATAACCCTCCGATTTAGATTTAATGCTTAACTAATTTTGGAGGTTTTTATGCGTAAGTTTTTAGCTTTTTTTCTTATTTTTTTAGCTGGTTGTAAGAACAAGGAAATTCCACCACCTATTTGTTCTCTCGCTTTTCAAGTGGTTACCGATGCATCTCAAGGAATTGCTAAGGCATTAGATTGTGATAATGTCGGAGCAATAGCAGCTAGTATTTCTGACACACTTGTTAAAAATAATTTGTGTGAACAAAAAGCATCTGGTCTAATTGGAGATATTATCTGTCCTCAAGTAACTAAGATGGTTATAGATGCAGGTGTAAATTCTTTACCTGCCTCTTGGAAATGCCACGGCGGAAAAACAGGTGTTGCTGTTGCAGCAACGCTATCCGAGACATGCAAGAAATATGTTAGTTTTTAATATAAAGGATTGAGAGATGTTTGCAGAGATGCTGGCGGATCAAATTATATCATTAGCTTGGATACGCTGTTTACAAGAAGAAGGGTGCGACTTTGTAAATAAGCAAACCGGCAATATAGAAAAAGACGAGTTAATTATTTATAAAGCACTTGAGGATAAAAGTAACTTATTCGATGTACCCAGTGCTAAAGCATCACATTGGGGATTTGAAAAAAACATTTTAGAAGTGTACGGCAGTTATTGCTTGTTTAACACAGATGAAAAGATATTAAGTTATTTATATTCTAATGATCTAAAAGCATCTTTGCAATCTAAGATTAAAAAAATTAAAGAGGGTAAAAAACGTGGATAAATTTGTTGAACTCGGACGTGAATTTGGTGCAACGCTGACAAGCAAGCCTCTTAAAGACGCGGAAGCACTTTGGAATAAATTGAGTAAAAATGAAAAAGAAGAAGCTAAACAAACATTTTATTTAGAGGCTGAGAAAAATCTTAGGGTTAAAAAATGACTCCAGAAATGTTGGAATTTTTTAAGATCCGAACTAGGGCACATCTTTACCTAGTACACAAATGGTCTAACGTAATTACCAACTATATTAAATGTCATGATATATTACCGATAGAAGACATTGTAAAAATCATCGAGGAGCGAGATCGCCACGATGAAGGAAAATGGGTAGAACCAGAATATACTCCCTACGTTTACATGACTTGGAAGTACCGTGAAAAGCGGTATGGTAGGACGTTTGAAATATCCGAGGAAATAAAAGAGCAAATACATTTAGCTACCTTTCATCATGTTAAGTCTCACCGTCACCACCCAGAGTTTTGGGACGGGAATGCTACAATTAATCCTGTAGATCGTGATAAAGCACCTGAAACTATTGTGGATGGCACTAAAATGCCGATGTGTTATATTGCTAGTATGGTAGCAGACTGGCTGGCTATGTCTGAGGAGTTAGGCACCGATCCTAAGAATTGGATTAAAAATAATGTAAATATTCGATGGAAATTTACTCCCGACCAAGTATTACTTATCAATAAATTAGTCGATGTTTTTTAGGTCAATCATGAACATATTAGACTGGTTAAGAGGCACCAAACAACCGGAGTACGACACCATACAAGGTTGGGCTGACTGGCATAAAAAAGCGCGCACTAACCATCCCATCAGGTATTGGTTTGTTCACAAATTTTTAGATAGATTTATGTATATAATTTATAGTCCAGTAAATTTAATCAGAAGTATAAAATCTTATATATACAATAGGTTTAGATCAAAAACTCATGCTTTAACATCTAGTCTAAAGCGTGGTCAGTATCATGAATTAGACACTAGAATACTTTTTTGTCTATTCGATGAATTGACTAAATTTGTAGAATGCGAATCCGCATACTTACATTACAGACTTTCTGGTATTAAATTTAATCACAGTAGATTTCCTTGGCGGTCGCGTGATGCAGGAATTGCTTATTTAGATTCAATGGCACTAGTAGATGTAGATGAGAAATATGGAGTAAATGAATTATCCTTAGCACAAGCCGCTACATTTAAAGAAATCAAAGCCCTTTATTTGTGGTGGAATGATTCAAGAGTAGATCACATTGAATCGTATGATCCTGACGTTATAAAAGCCCACTATGACGAGGACGATGCTATGCTGCTTCGTCTATTAAAAGTTCGCCGCCATCTTTGGACCTAAGATTAATTAATACATATTTTTATCTCGCCTTAACCTTAGTTAATAAAAAAATTAAAACTATTTATTAACTGGAGGAGAGATGGCTAATTTTAGGTTGTTCTTATCATCACTAGTAGTGGTGACATTATCTTTATATTCCACAAAATGTTCTTTAGAACCTAAAGATGATGTAATACCTGTATGTGAAGGCGGTGCTACATTAGGTCAGACCAGGACGGCTGCTTGTACTAACGGTCAGCTAGGTCAAATAGTCGAAGCTTGTACTAAAGATGGTTGGTTAGAGGCAGCTAATAGCTGTAATACTAATTGTAATATTACAGCTTTTGACGACATAAAACCTATTTTAGATGGTTACTGTATTGGCTGTCATGCCACAATAAATACCTACGGTGTTGCTAAAAATTGGTCACCAGAAATATCAAGGCGTGTAGGTTTACCTTTAGGTGATGGTGATCATATGCCTTTAAACACTTCACCTAAACAATTAGGTGTAGGTGAAATAAATAATTTACAAAAATGGGTGTCTGATGGCGCTCAAGAAAAAGTGGACTGTGTAAACCCATTACCTAAAGGCTTTATACCACTCGATTATATTGAAAATGTAATGGCTAAAGATCTATCTAATTTATCTGCCAGTACTCGCGCAGCCACTCGTTATTTAATTACGGCACATAAAAATAATGAAGTTATTTTAGGTGCTGAAAATCCGGTCGAAATAAAAATAATAGAGGCGGCTCTTAATAAACAATTAAATTCTTTGAATCCAAAAATTCAAGACTTAAGCAAAATATTGCCTATCGACGAGGCAAAGACCGTGTGGCGGATAGACTTGAGGCTTTTTGATATAGACGCAGAAGATGAAGCGGCTATTGCTGCTGCAGATACGGTTAATATAGTAAGTAATACGTCTAAAGGTGAAGTTATAAGAACCCTGACTGGGGTAGATAAGCCTTGGTATCATGCAGATAATTTCATGGTTATAACCCAATCGCCAAATATTTATTATAGGCTTTTGAATATACCACCAACATTGGCTGATTTTCAGAAAAATATAAATGTAGATTTTGCAGAGGAATTAAAAGATTTAGAAGCTTTCTTTTTAGGCACTACTTATTCACCTATTGCAGAACAAAAGAATAGATTAATTGTTAGAGTTAAAGGTGGTGTTAATCAGGCGTCTTACTACTGGCAGACCTTTGACATTAATAATGAGCCTACAGCCGATGTACAAGTCACTGGCGATTTAGCCCAAAATTCTAATATCATTACAAATTTATCGAGTACTGCGGGCATAGTACCTGGACAGCTTATAACAGCCAACGGTATCAATGCAGGCACTAAAGTTGTTGCAGTGGATGCTGGTCAGCGCCAAATTACTATGACGGCAGCAGCCATTGCAGCTATAGGTAATAATCAAATTACTTTTAATGGTATTAACACTAAAAACTTATTCCAAGTACCATTACTAGCCGAAACTGGTGGGCAAGAGAACTTTACGCATGATGCATCGGAAGTTATTTACACGTTACCCAACGGCTTACAAGGTTATGCTTTATTCGATGCTAAAGGTGCCCGACAAAACGAAGCTCCCATCACTGTTGTGGCAGATAATAAAAGTCCTGTAACACCTATAATTATAAACGCTATTAGTTGTACTCGCTGTCATAGTGCTGGTTTAATTTCAATGCAAGATCAAATATTAGATCATGTTAATGCTAACGCAGCACAGTTTAATCCGGTCAGTGATGTGCAGTTAGTACAGCAGCTTTATCACAATTCGGCATCTAACCAGGCAATCTTTGCAGCAGATAGAAAAACCTTTGCGCGTGCTATGAACACTATAGGTGTTGACGCACAAGATGCCGATCCAATTACTCAGGTCACTGATCAATTACAGCTCAATTGGGATGCACAACGTGCTGCAGCCTTTTTATTTCTTACTAAAGAAGAATTCGCGCAGGCATTGAATACAAGTCCAACGGCTAAAAATCAAATTGGACAATTACTTACTGGTGGTACGGTTACATTTCAGCAATTTACACTAGTGCTTCAACAGTTAATAAAAGATGTGGCTTTATTTCAAGATGAAGAATAGGAGGTTGATTTGAAAAATTTTATATTTATAGCATTACTAATGTTTGGCTGTGGTGTTGAGAGAGAAAAACCAGAGATAAAACCCCGCCCAATACCTTCTCCTGCTCCTGCTCCTGCTCCTGCTCCTGCTCCTGCTCCTGCTCCTGCTCCTGGCGGTAGTAACGAATGGGATAGAGTGGCTGCGATTCTCGGTAAAAACTGTGCTTCATGTCATAACGGTATAAGACAAACATTATTAGTACCCGCTTCGGTGTTTAAATCGTCTCAATCTAAATCTTATTTAATTAGCAATTCTATGCCTCCACCACCGAAGAAAATAAGCGAAGCTGATAAAGCAGTATTACTAGACTATCTCAATCAGTAAAATTCTTATCGTGATTGCGGAATTGAACAAAAATTTTGAGAGGAGTGAAATATGAAAAAGTTTTTATTTTTGGGTTTTTTATTTGCCGGAAATGCTTTGGCAGCTACTTATACGTTTAATAAAAATAATAATAAAGTAGACTGGCAAGCAGTAGGAAATCCAGGTTTTCTTAGAATCAATGCCGAAGGTGGATCGGCAGAAGGAGTTATTTATGCTGATGGTGGAAAAGTGTCTGGCGCTTTAACTGTAGACTTACGAGATTACAGAACAGGTATAGAGTTACGTGATGAGCATATGAAGAATAAATATTTGATGGTAGATAAATACCCAAAAGCTAAATTGGTCTTAAAAAATCAATCATATCTTGAGGGTAAAGAAATTACTGCCAAGGGATTACTTACGCTCAAAGACGAGACAAAACCAGTTGATGTAATTTTTACGGTGACAGGAAAACTATTAGACGCTAAATTTAAAATTAAACTTTCTGATTTTCCGTCTGTTGGTATCCCGTCACATTTAGGTGTGACGGTAGCCAATGAGCTTACTGTAAACGTAAAAGCCAATTTATAATTTTATAGGTTTGTAATTGATGAAAAACTTAATCGTAATTATTTCCCTGCTCCTTTCTACCTCTGCATTTTCTTTCCCTTCGAATACCAGACTAGGGTACTCAAGCTGTTCTTCGTGTCACATCAGCCCTACGGGCGGTGGTATTTTAACGTCTTATGGGCGTGACACAGCGGCTGATATTCTAAGTACTTTTAGTGATAAAAAAGAAGCACAGCCTTTACACGGTGCCCTAGATCCGTATTTACCTATGGAGCGTACAGTAGTTAAAGAAGATTTGTCGTTACTTATAGGTGGTGACTTTAGGTACATAGTTACAAATAAAAATAATTTCTGGATGCAGCGCGATGTAGAGTTAGCAGTTAGTCTAAATAAAACCGTTACTTTAGCTGTCTCTGCTGGTTATTATTTAAACGAGATAGAAAGTAGACGTAGTTATTTATTGGTCAATTTAAATGAGAATTTAAGTGTACGTCTTGGGAAATTTTTTCCAGCCTACGGAATTTTATTCGATGACCACACGGTAGCTACAAGGCGTGGACTAGGCTGGGATCAAGGACAAGAAAGCTATAACGTAGAGTTTGCTTACAAGAACCAATTAGGTGAGATTTTTATTACGCCTACAGTAGGTACTAGTCCTGTTTTAGATATGGGTAGCCGGAAAGGTTATACGATTAGGACTAATGAGACTGGAATAGCTACTAGGCTGGCAGGTTACGTGGGTGAAAAGTCGCAAGTAGGAGTTAGCAGCTACTATCTGGTCAATCAGGATTTAGAAAACCCAAGCGTGAATTTATACTACGGTGCCTATGGGTTACTTGGTTTGACTGAAGATATTTATCTTCTTACAGAATTTGACATAGCAAATCAGCAAGATATTTTTTCAACTAACCAACTCGGTTGGGAAATCCTTAAAGGATTACATCTTGTAGGATCGTATCAAAGGCGTACCACCATAAACGAATGGGAGGCTAAAGCACAATGGTTTCCTAGACCGCACCTAGAGGTATCTTTAGCATATAATTATACCGATATAATAACGTCTACAGTTATGATGCTGCATTATTATTTGTAGGCTCCGTATTGTTTAAGCAGCGCCATAATTTCATTTATATGATTGATATCTTCTGTTTTTTGTTCACACGGACTTTTTCCTGTAGAATTAATACAGAAGTCTTCTATTGCTTTTAACTTTAGTAAAAGTATTTCAGTTGGTTTTAAATACACAGTATTATTTTCTTTGTAGGTGTCGTAGTCATTTGTTTTTAAATTGGTGTCTGCTTTTAAAGCTAATACGCTTTTAATAGTGTCTAAATCTTGATTTATTATCGCTATACTCAAAGGATTCTTTTTTACTGAATATTCTTCAAAAAATTCATTTATAGGCATACCCAAATCTTCTACTAAAAATTTAATTTTATTAAGGTTCTTATATTGAACCTCTGATATTAAAGATATTCCCTTAGACGGTAGTATTGCTTTAAACTCATCTTTTTTCTTAATTTTATTATATATGCATTTTGCAAATTTTAATTTTCCGTTAATGCCGTTAATACTTGCATCGTAAGCAGTTTTAAAAAAATAAAGTTTATCTGAATCGGGAAATATTGAAATTAATTTATCTAATTTTTTTATAGATGCCTCATTTTCAATTTCATTGTTTATGATATTATAAATATCTTGCGATTTTTTATCTAGATAATGTAACTTCGCCTGTTTATCTTCATAATTCTTTGTGCATTTTATATTTTCTACGAACAAATCTACGGAGTTCTCAAACCCATCTTCCATAAATTTTTGTTTACCTGATAAATCACCAAAAAAAGATACGGCATCGCCCTGTTGAAAGTTATTATTTGTTTTAACCGCAAACTCTTGACGGGTATACATACGACCGCGAATATCATGTATAACAAAAACAGCTAAATAAGTAGTTTCGTCTATTTTTCTGAAAATTTCAGACGACCTTAAATCCACACAGGTCTTTGTCTGTGCAAAAGATAAAGGACTGAAAGACAACACGATTAAAAAAAGTAGCAATTTCATAGGTTCACCTGTGCGTTATAATTTAAATACTTTCTTCCATCTGGCTTTTTTCTTGTGTAGTCGCAAGGCGACCGTTTATCAGAACTATATTGCTGTCGATAAGCTCATCACCACAATAAGCTTCCCAGTGCTCGTAGTCTGGTTCGATGAAGTTAGACAAAAACATCATAGGCATGGTCCAGAAAAACGGATGGTATTGTCCTGCATACATGCCCTGAACCTGACGCTCGAACCTAAGAACGTGGACTACCTGCCCATCCCTAAGCATCTGTTCCACTGTCCACACAATTTCCCCATCTTGCTTACGCATGTAATTTCCTCCTTCTTTAATACTTATCGGTAGATACAAAAAAAACTTTAGTTAATTAGATTCAACTAAACGTGTAAATTGGGGTTTTTATGGAGCGCCTGTATGTCCTTGACTTTCTTAAATAAAATAAATCAAAAATATCAGGTGATTGCAGACAAAGTCTACACTAAGGCTTTATTAGCATGGGAGTTTGATCCTGATTTTTTTCAAAATTTACTACAAACAAGTCTAAGGCTTTTTAAGACTGCAAATATTCCGTTTGATCTATTACAAGAACGGCACGCGGGCAGCGCCTACAGAATGTTGGAGCAAGGTTTTAATTTAAACCCAAATGCTAAAGGCAATGATTGGTGTCACGTTTCCATAGGGATGTTTGATAAATTGAAAATAGAGGAATTTGCATCAGTATTAAGCATAGCTAAGTCGCATATACCCACTTATAAAATGCTGAAAATTTCTACTTTAGAGGCACCTTCGTCCGGTTTAAACTATTTAGTGTTAGATTTAGATTCCCCACAAAAAGAAGAAGAATTTAAAAAGTATCTAAAGGGGAGATTCAAGTTTACAGCTCCGGAAGATAAAGGATTTGCAAAACGTCCGCATGTATCAATTTTAGGATTTAAAAAAGAGGACTTAACGAAGGTGCAAACAATAGTTATTCCAGCATTAAATAAACTAATAACTGGTAAAACTACTAAGCCTAATGCTTTACAATTGTGGCAAAATTTCCAAGTAGAAAAGCACATAATACTTAGTTAATTCACATAAGCCTGTTGCCGTTAAGGTATAAGCGGCTAGGCTGGCTATGATGCGTAGCCATCAACTCCTGTACCAAGGCGCTGCATCGCCAAGGAAACAGGGCTTTCACCTCAATAATATTAACATCCTGCCCATCCGAAATGATCTGATAGGACTTCTCCTTAATAAATATTTTGTCTAGAAAAATCCATAGCCTAGCTTTTAAATATGACATGAGCATCATCCTCCTATGATACTTATCGGCTATTTAACCTAAAACTTTAACATCTAAGTATTTTACTTTTGCGTCCTTTTAAGTAGATTATATACGATCCCTTAATATTTCCTCTTAGATTAGAGGTCGTATGAAAAAGCTAGGTTTTACTGCGATTTTATGCGTCTTTGTATTAACAATACTGGGCGGGTTTTTGATTTGGTATCTGAAGTCTATTATTGAAGCGGTTTTTTCGGGTGGTATTTTTATTATAGGGCATAATATCTAAATTCTAATATTTTTCAGCTCTTGATGAATCATTTCTATGGTTTGATCAAAAAAATCACCACCATTTAATGGATCTTTTTCGACGCACTCTTGGCGTACTTTAGCTTTTAACTCTATCATATGCTCGGCTACTCGCTGATCTAGAATCTCGCTATAGCCATAATGACGTAATTTTTTTTTAGCCTCCAATCTAATAATGGAGGGTGCGTCTTCATCACATGCTAATTTAAGTAGCAAATTCACATCAAAAGCCATTTTATCATCCTTTAGGGCGGGGATATAAAGTATTCTGCGAGCGTAGCTCGCTAAATAATTGTTGACAAAATAAACCCAGATATTAATAGTTTTCGTAGCCATTCGGCGACTAGTTTGGTCTTTGACAATAAAACTAATAACTAAAAAATAAAACTCTGAGAGATCATGATCCCTAGCGGTTAGGTCTTAAAGTGTAAGGGTTCGACCCCGTACCATTTGAATACTCTCAAATCGGATTGCAATCCAGCATTATTTGCCTAATATCGTACATGCCAATTTTGTTCTTGGCAAACGAAAAAATATAGATATGCTGTCAGCAAAATCTGGTCTTGGAGACAAGTAGGTGAGAAATATGACAGTTGATGGTATAGATGTTGACATAATCGAGGGTTACGTGAGTGTAGATGCGCTATGCAAAGCGTTGAATATCAGTGCTGCTAGGCAAAAAGAAAAGTGTACTAAAAAGTACGGCACTAAAAGAATGAAGATGCCTTGCTACTTTCAACAAGGTTACCGAATAATGAGAGAACAAGTTGTCATATCTGAGACTAATGTTTCGGATTTTGTTAGTAGCCGAGGGCTTTGGAAGAACGGACCACACAACAAATAGTGTCTGTATGGGTTGTTAGTCAAAAGGGTTTAATGGGGTTTTAATATGTTGGTGGAGCTACTGGTTTTCAAAATTAGCGGGGACGGGGATTACGGTGCTCTCTTGTTTGAGCAATCCAAGACGCGGCTCTCAGAGGTGTACGAGGAGATGCTCGCGGGAAAGGCTGAAGTTGTTGAAGACGATGATGGTTGGCGAGTTTCGTTGGAGAAGAAAATACTAGTTACAAGTCAAGAGCAGGCTCGTCAAATCATGCAGCTACTCGCGGACCTTACCGACGATGATTGGTGTGGCGATTACGATAGGCGGAAGAATACCACTTGGGACGCGCTGTTGCTGAAAGACGGCAGTGTCGTGCTGGGGATATTAGATGATTTTTAAAATATCTCTTTTAAGAAGCGGTTACGGTTTTTCTAAAAGGTCTGAAATAAGACCTTTTTTCATTACAGCTTGTTCTTCCTCGGTTAATTTTTTGCCATTAATTAATGCTTCATAAATTCTCATTTTATTTTTAATAATTTCTACTGATCGCGTATCAAACTCATTGCGGTCAACTTGCATCCAGTAGACGTTGACGCAGTTTTTCTGACCAAGCCGGTGTGCGCGAGCCTCTGCCTGATTAAGATCTGCTGGTGTCCATGGTAAATCATTAAACACAACTTTATCTGCTACGGTTAAGTTTAGACCTTCCCTTGCCGATCCCGTAGTCGCTGCAAAAACTCGAACTTTAGATGTCTCATCATTGAAAGTTATTTTTGCTACTTCACGCTTTTCATGGCTAGTAGCTCCAATATGGAGCACTGCACGCTCACCGAAGTATTTAGCGATGGCACTTGCCGCATCGTCACTGTCGCTAAAAACGATAACTTTGGAATCGGTATTGTCGAGTATATCGTCAACAAAATCAATAGTATAAGGCGTTTTAGCCTGAGCTAGCGAGGATTTAATACTGGCAATATCACCAATCAGACACCCTTTGAATAAATCAGGCATCCGACGACCTTTTGCTTCAATTGAAACAATGGAACGCAGTTTTTCTGGTAGGTCTTTCAACTCTTGTTTTTTTGTACGTCTAAAGAAGAAATTTTTGAGTTTTTCGCGTACATCGAACGTGCGGCTAAAAATAACTTCGCCTTCAGACTTAAACGTCTTAGGCGCTATTAGATTTGCCTGAGTAAACAATTCCTGTTTTTTATTTTTGATAGGTGTACCGGATAGACAAATACGGTGAGCAAATTTCTCGGCAAGAGAGACAATACGTTTAGTAGTTTTTGCGTCTGGATTTTTAATCCGGTGGGATTCATCAATCACAAGTAAGTTAAATCCAGCATTTGCCAGTAGATCATAAAACTTATCGACAATCTCATAATTGATTGTCACTAGGTTATAACCCGCAAGGGAAGTTAGCTTGGATAAAGAATTAATTTCTAAGCCTTGGAAAATTCCGTCTTTAAAGAATTTTTTAGCCTCTTGTAACCACTGCCTACGCACGTTTTTAGGGCAAACAACCACCGTTTTCAGACCGGCATGGGCGGCATACATAAGTGTTTGAAATGTTTTACCAAGTCCCATATCGTCGCCATTTAAAGCACAACCATTAAATTTTACATAATATTTAAAACCTTCGAGTTGGTAAGGTAGTGGTTTCATACCTTCATTCAGCAAACTTTGCATACCTACATCGTCAAAGCGAAGCGCGTTCTTTTCAGCCGCTAGGCGGGCACGCTCCGCTTCGATATCGAAATCATATTTAACGGTCCATGTAGGATAGTAATTACGGATTACCCCTAGCATTTCATCCAAATCTTCAATCTGATCTTTGCCGATTAAGCGTGCTTTCGTATCCCAATCAAACCCCAAAACACCGCTAGTCTCCTCTGCGTTCCGGTAAGCTGCGTTGAGTTTTTCGCAATAAGCATGATTTACTTGATACAAACCACTAACAGATTTAGATACATATACACCATATTGTTGGGGTTTTTCTCCCGTAGGAATGTCACTCACAGCAATATTATATTTATCAAGATGTGCTCTGAGAGCATCAAAATCGTAATTCTTAGGCACCGACCACAAATAATTTGCAAATCGACCGCCCGTTTTTTTAACGTAATTAACGTATTCCATAAAGATATCACGGTCGAGTTTAATAACGGTTTCTAACTTTAGAGTATAGCCGAAGTTATCTACAGCAACTACTACAATAGCTTGTTTTGTAGTCCAGTCTATTGCCGTAATCGTATCGTTACCAAAACGATTACTAAGCTGTTTCATGTACTTGGCTAAAAGCTTTTTCATTGCATCTTCGTTGCCACGAACATGCCGCCAAGTGCCTTTGTCAAACTTATTGAAACCAATACCATTTTGTTCGCGTACTTCGTCAGTCGCATCCAATTGATCGCCTAGCCATGTAAGCAAATCATTTTGTTTGGTTTCAATTAACATATTAATATCTCCTAAATATAATACTTTATCGTCAAAAAATAAATAAAACTTTAATATTATTTTATATAACTAAAGTTTTTTTTAAAAAAACCGAAAGAGGTATATCAAACTATGTACAAAATTGTACATTTATGGTAATTATTATGGTAATTAAAGGTAGTTGGTAACAACGACCTGCCTGCTATCTTTTTTTAGCAATGGGCTTTTATAAGCACCTAACACAATTGTAAAGGATCTTTACTAAAATACCGATAAGATATATAGATTAATTTGTGAGGTAACTATGCAGTTTTTAAATAAAATCCAAGAAAAATACCAGCTTGCGTCCTCTGTATCAGAGCAGCAATTTTTAACCGCATATACTGAGGTAGACGGCAGTAGTCTTTCGCGTATATGGCAACATATGAAAAAAGATAATGCTTTCGGTATTATAACTGCCTTTAAAAGCACGCAAAGCCGCGAAGAAAATCTGCAAGCAAATTTGCAACTAGCCAAAGATATTAGGCAATCCGGTTTTGGTTATTTTTGGCTGAAAGGTTATTGGTCTGAAACCGGAGATCAGGTGCCGGATAGTGCAGCAGAAGATTCGTTATTTATCGCTGCACCATTAGCCCGCGAAGGTGAGCTAAAAGACGTACTTGAGAAGCTTACAAAAAAATATGAGCAGACCGCCTTTGTTTGGAAGGGCAGCACAGATAAAGAAGTCTTTGGCGTTTACAAAGACGGTACAGCCGTTTCATACGGTACTTTTCATCCCGACCGGATAAACAATGCATATTCAAAGATCATGCGCGGAAAACACGCAGGACGCAGCTTCACCTTTGCCTCAGTGTATGAGGCTAATAACCACCAGACAAATGCGTTTATGAAGGCGTATCTGTCCAAGTCTTAACATGAGGCGAACGTGTTTGATAATTTTTATTTAGAAGTCGGGCTGTTCATTATTGGTTTCTACTTAAGCTATTGGTATGGTTGGCGCAGTGGGTACGCCAGCGCACTTCGCATAGCGGTCAAAGAAGTCGAAAAATTAGTCAGCGAAGGTGTCATCGAGGTAAAGACAATTTATCAGGAAAAAAATAGAAATAAATCTAGTTAAAATTACCTGCCTTAATATTGGGTGTATCGATAATAAATGCGTTTATGCCCTGGACAAATATGCCTTCATAAGATTGGGTGTGTGTGAAATATATAAATATAAAGGAAGGTAGATATGTCTTTTTTGCAAAAATTGGAATCCAAATACTGTGTCGTATCGGGAGCACAGGAAATCGCACGGAAGAAATTAAAGTCTGTAAAATCTTTAGAGGAGCTTTTAGAAAAAATACAGAGCGATGCGCGGAGGGACGAACCGATTCTCAGCGACAGGGATATGTCAAACCTTCCAACTTTTGGTGGTGAGGCACCTAATGATACCCATGGTGTATACTCTTGGGATAAAACGCGGCTACTTATTCAAACTAATACGGGATGGAAAATAGTAAAACGTAACGAACAACCAGTAGTAGGACGAGGAAGCACCAGAAGCTGGAAGACCTGACAGTTTGAATTACAGACTGCCAGCAATTGGACCGTAATAGCCGCGTGCTTCCGTGTCTTCGTACATTTTCTTTAAGCTTTTGATCAGCAGGTTTCGTTTTTCAGTTTCAAGTTTTTTTCTGTCTTCGTAGTCAGCCGCTGCATCAGAAGCATTCCAAGTGGAAACCAAGTCATCGCTAGGGGCGTCACTTGTTGCTTTACAGTGCAAGATGCCGTTTACAAGCTTCAGAGTCGCACGCGCTGTATTGATGGCACTCAGGTCATCACCGTCCCAGATCGCGACTAACTCGTCAGCAACGTCTACGATACGACCGCTCTTAAGTTCGCGTTCCCCATCGTTCTCGCTTTTGTGAACGAAGCACCAAGCATTTTGTCTGCAAATACTTTCCGTCATCCCACTTGACAAAAAAGCTATCCTTGAAATATCTGACAAGTAAATTTCGAGTAAGGCTTTCATGTTAGCTCCCCCTGTTACAAAACTTATCGGCAGATTTTGGAATAAATTTAGGGAAAAGCTATAGTTATCTAAAACCACGGGCTTTTTTGTTTTAAAGTGGGCACCCTTCACAAGCTTTTCTTGTCGCCATACCCCTTACAGGTGCCACCACCCCGTTTAGTGGACGAAGATGGGATGGTGGCTTGGCATTGGGTGCATGACATTTTTTGCAATTGAAATCCAGGGCAAAATTGACTGGGACGGCGCTACGTGGGGTTAACGGTGTTTATGAAAAACATAAACGAATTTAAAAGGTGGCGACCATAAAAGGTCACCACCTAATTTTTAGGTAAGATTACTTAAGAAGTTTTTAACTTCGTTTTTTTGATCCGAAGTCAAATACGAGCTGTTGAAAATGAACCGCAGGTGGTTCTTAGACTTCTCAGTCACCGCGTAAAACAATGATTGTGGATACTCTTTGATCTTCTCAACAAGGTCTTCAGCTACTTTAGGCTTTTCAACAGCCGCACCTAAATGACCGTAACCTGTTTCTAATGCTGTTTGAGACAAGCTGCAAAAACGGTTAAAGGCTCTAGAAGCCGAGGGTACTTTTTTGATCTGATTTTTATTGGGCTTGGTCTGCGCTTGGAAGTTGGCAATAATTTGCTCATACGTCAAGGGCACCAATTTCTGAGTAGTCTGCGAAGAAATACCAAACGGGGTAGTTTTAAGTACAGTTTCCTCTACAACAAATTGAAGCGTTTGACCTGGGTGTACCGTTACAACGTCTTGTGTCTCTGACATTTTCAACTCCTTTTAAAACTCAATTAAAACTGACCAGACCATACCATACCATACGTTTAGATACGCGCAACTGTTTATTTAGATACGCGCAACTGTTTATTTCCGAATCAGATTTAATAGTCTAAACAAAAATGAGGTTTTATTTGTTCAACGCTAAGGTAAAAACAAAATACATTTTGGCAGATTACCAAAAATGGCGCGGTAGATTTGTACATTACTCGGACTTTCCCGAATTAAAAATAAATCCCAAGACTTGGCATCGTGATCCAGCCGCTATTTATTTATTCCCAGAAAACTTCCGTACAAAAGGAAGCTGGCATAAGAAAAAATATAAATTTGCTGTCGATGTACCTGATTCTCTTAAAGTCTTAGACCTATCAGACATAAAAACTGAGGAAGATGCAAGATCTTTAGTCAAAAAACTTAAAGTCTCACCCGATAAACTCGACTACTTCCTAGAACACGACAAACCAGCTAAAGCCGCTTGGAGTTGCTTACAGCAGGTCTTTGAGAGAAAGTCTGGTCTTTTCAATAAGTTATTAAGGCAGGCAGGTTACGACGCGGTGTTTGACGATACGGATTCAATCTTTTCAGACGAAGTACAACTGCTAGTTTTAGATCCGACCAAAATTAAAGCCAAGCTAATCCCCTCGACTGGCAGTGGTTATAAAGAGGTCATAGAAATATTCGACTATATTAAAGACCAAGGTGCAAAGTTTGGTAAGGTTAAAGCAGATAATCCGATTAAAAAATTTGAGTCTTGGGATAAAAAAAATATAATAAAGGCAGGCATAAGTATTATAAGTGATAAGCCAGAAGATGTTAAAGAGGAATATGAAAAGAACTATTTAAGTTTAAAAATCATAGCAACCCCAAAGCAGCAATTATCTAATAGAGAAAAACTGGTACAATATAAGCACTCGACTGATCCAGCCGCAGAAATTGAGGTATACCTTCAGTATTCTAATCCGGATTTAAAGGATAGAAAATTCCTGTATAGAAAAGATTTAAGAGACTTTAATATGGAAGATGTCAAAAAAACAATTGATGATCTTTTCCATCATTTTTTTGTAGAGCTTAAAAAATGAATCAAAAAATAAATACATTATCGGTCACTAATCCACCTTCTGCTGGTATAGACGATACTGTAGTTTTAACGAGTTCTGCACATGCTCTAGATGCTGCGGTAAATTTCTTACCCAATTTAGTTACCACAGGACCTACGACAGGACTTATTGCTTTAGGCTCCTATGGTGGCAATATTTATGTCTCGACGGATAAAACAATTTTTTCTACACAAGCTTTTCCTGGTGTATGGTACGGAATCTGCGCTAGCAGTGACGGCACCAAATTAGCTGCAGTTAATATACAAAGTCAAAAAGTTTACATTAGTGATGGTGGAGGTCCTTGGACTGTTACTTCGTCACCTTCACACGGCTATAAAGATATTGCTTGTAGTAGCGATAGATCTAAAATAGTGGCAGTTGCTTACAATTCAAATTCTATCGTTATTTCTGATAACAGCGGTGCTATTTGGACAGAATATCCTATTCCAGGCGAATCTGGTTTTTTTAGTGTGTGCTGTAGTGCCGATGGTACTAAAATAGCTGCCGGTGCGCTTGGGAGTGGTAGTATTTGGCTATCGACTGATAGCGGTTTGACTTGGCAAGAAGCACTCGTTCCACAAGTTACGTGGTATGGTATAGCTTGTAGTGCTGACGGCGCTATACTAGCGGCTATAGAAAACCAAAATATTTGGCTATCGACTGATGGTGGTGCCACATGGACACAGGCTGTTTTGCCAACGTCTCAACCTTGGAGAGATATAACTTGTAGTGCCGATGGTACTAAAATATTTGCGTGTAGTGGTATGGGTACTACCTTAATATCCGGCGATGGTGGTGTCACATGGACGCAAGCACTATATGCCGGTTATACTATCGCTTGTAATCCTAGGGGTCAGGTTGTAGTTGTCGCGGATGCTCCTAGTCAGCTTGCTTATGTTTCTAGTGATGCGGGCAATAATTGGACGCAATTTACGGCTACAGCCCTTTGGTTGTCTAGTGTTGTTGTTGGATTTACAGGTTTAGTAATTAACATAAATTCCCATGGTTTAATAGACGGGCAAGCTGTTTATTTTTACACAACAACAACGCTACCTGCACCTTTGCAGGCATTTACTACTTATTATGTCAAATATATTGATGCCAATAATTTTGGGCTTTCAGCAACATACCAAGGTTCTGCAATTACTTTGACCGATCAAGGTACAGGCGTACACTCTCTTTTAAAGGCATTTAATGTACGCTTAAGAGATCCTTGGGATAATGTATTAAAGACAACTAACTTAACAGGCTTATCTTCTAACCAAATTGCTGCCCTAAACGCTTCCGACACTCCTAATTCAAGTAATGCCTTAATTACAAATAGTTATTTAACTAATCAACTGTTAGGCAAAAAGGGATTTGTCACCGTTGGACCTGCGGGATCTAATGCTGATTTTGAATCAGACGACGACACGGCTTTTGCTCAGGCTATTAATTTTATTTTGACGCGCAATGCTAATGGTGGTTGGATTATAGTTATTCCTGGTACATATAATTTCACTAAGACCATTACAGTACCTTCAGGTATATGCATTGAGGGCGTACATCCCCAAACAGCCATCATAGTAGCTGGTGGTAATTTTTCTGCATTTGAATTAACTGGTTCCTCCAGTCGATTAGACAAACTACAAATACAAGCACCATCAGCAACGACAAAAGCTGTCGTTAAGATATCCGGTGAAAAATGTATTATTGAAAAATGTTTAATAACTAATTTTACATACGCAGGACTTCAGGTAGCGGGGTATAGAAATAAAGTAATATCCTGCCGTATTGAAGATACGGCAAGTGCAGCATCGCAGGGGATAATTTTACAAAGTTTCCAAAATAATATAAATTGGTGTTCATTTGTTGGTAGTTTTAATTATGGTGCTTTAAAAGTTGAAGGTAACGACTGTGGTTGTTTTAATTCATATTTCGATTCTACTTTGGTCGGATATTCATACTTAATACTATCCGATTCTGTTTCAAATACTCGTTTGGTCGGTAACCATTTCGGATCGAATGATTCTTTAATCCTCTCTTATGATTATGGCACCACATCGGTTAGGTACGGCAACACCCCGAACACACCAAATGTAAATCAAAATAACTTTGCTCTCCCGCTTGCAAATTATACAGGACAGCCTACGCTTTCTACATCAAGCGCGACTTTAAGTAATAATTTTACGACAAATGGTGCAGATAATTTAACAGATATACTTAGTAACTTAGACCTATTTTTACAAAGAAGCTTTGAGGAAAGAAATTTCTTTTTATCTTCAAACGATCCTACTTACGATCCCACTGGAGTACCTACGGCTGGTGTGGGTTCTTGGGACGGCAGCAATTTATCAGTTCCTACTTTTTACATTCACTCTACTTTAGCTAGAGCAGGTAGGTGGGTAGTTAATTCTGCAAGTTATGCTTTAGATGCAGGACAAGTTCTTTATGTAGAAATCAATCAAACATTAGATGCTGCTGATATAGTTTTAACTCCTATGGTTGCCGCCTACCCTTTACCACTTACTGCATCTACAGATGCATGGCGTCTTGTTTTAGCAGTAGGCTTAGGTGGTAACCAGGCAATTTGGTTAGAGGGTTTTAGGCTTTTGACAGGCATGACCTCGTTTGATATTGAAGGTACGCTGCTGCCATTGGCTAGGTTTATAGGTGTAACTGATATTAAAAATCCTTCAGCACCATTTAATGGATTTGCTGCGGGAACCGCTGCAGACCTTACTACAAAATTAGGTGCCCAATCTAAACTTTTAGAAAATTTATATGAGAGGACTAACTTAAGTTTAGAACCAGTTACTTCGGATGCTGAGTTTTCTACAGATCCGGTAGCTGGAAATTACTTAGATACTACAGTAGGTTTACCCTCAAGACCTACTCATATAGTTCAAGCATTTAAGTTGACCTATGCTTTAGTTCCTACATCCGGTCTTTATGTTTTTGACAGCGTAAGTAGCAGTTGGTCAAAAGTTACAGGTCACCCACTTGTACCTGACTTTACAGCACTTAGTTTTGTTGGAGTATCTATTGGCATTTTGACGACGGCAGGTGCAATTGCAGCGTATAACCCTTATTTGAACACTTGGGCTACATATAGTCCGGTAATTGACGAATATACTTCTATACTATTACCGTTTGCTTCAAGTCGAATTCTTGGAGCATTCCCTCTAGGAGGGCAAGCGGATTATGCACTTCAAACTGATAACTTTACCTATTTTACGACACTAAATGGTTATACAGTTAGGTATAGTTTAAAAAATAATACCTTAAACTATGTACCAAGAGCATATACACAAGATGTTGGGGACCGTGGATTATTAGGTCCAAGTCTAAAAGACTCCGCGTATAATACTTTAAGGGACACTAAAGACTTATTTGAGACTTTAGACAACGGAGTTTCCTATACGACAGGCTTGCCTTGTTCAAAAGGTAAACTAATTAATTTCGCTGGAACATATTGGTATTCTCAAATACTCGATTTTTCGTCTTTTGATCTTATAAATTTTGCATACGACGAATTTTCTGGTGCTTGGTTAGCTGTCTACACCAATAACTCTTATAATTTTATTTTAGGTGGAGGTAAAGATACCTCTTATTTATATAGTGTACAGGGTGATTTTGATGATTTTCAAACTCATTATTGGGTATTAAACCCTATAAAACAAGAAGTTATAGCTTTAGGTGCAAAAACTTCTACAGGTGCCTTTACTGCTCAAATAAGCTCTTACAATGTAGACGCTTTAACTTGGACTTGGACTACTCAGATATTAGGTGTGTCAGGTACGTCACAGGGATGTATTGCAATTTATGACACTTACAGTGCTGGAGATCTCTGGGTTTTAGTTAGTAACCCAGCGCGGAGTAATAGACCTACCGTTTGGAAAAGAAATGGTACGACAGGTAACTGGACATCTACCACTCTTACAAATTCTGTATCTGACGTAAGTGATACACTTGTGCCTGCTGCCGTAGCTAACAGCTTTTTATATGTAGCTACGGGAGCCACTAAGTTAAAGGGATATGCTGCGGTATCTCCTACGGCTATAAATTTCTATGTTGCAGACAATGCTAGGAGTAATAGACCTACAGTATTTAATTATAATAGATCTTCAGGATCTTATACAGGAGTTCGTCTCGCTGAAGCTGCTGGTGCTGGTGTGGACGTTGTTGTCATACATGCCACAGCTAACTCAGCAGATATTTTCTTAGGCGCATTTTATCATGCACCTTCTAGAACTAACTTTTTTGCAGTTCAAAGAGCAGACAATTATACTGTTTTCTTTGCACACCACGAAGTCGTCGCAAACTTTGCTGGCTGGACTAATATAAAATCAAACTTAAATCAATTCACTATACCGTCTACTAAAGCACTTATTACAAATAAAATTACAGGGGATAATACAGACAGTCTTAACTCTCCTTATGTTTTTTATTTATTGTGTAGTCAAGGGTTTATTACCATCACTTTAGGGGGAAGTAATTCTAATTTTACCTCTGTTATTTCTTTTAGTAAATTGGAATATACATCTAAATTACTAGGTTTTAGTAGTACGGGAACCTCTATTTATATTCCACAAGTCGGCTCGCTGAGAGGTGGAGAACCAAGCGTATCGGTCGGTAGTTGGGCAAAAACTGATACAGCAAATATTCAAGCCGCAGGTATTGGTTTAGATCCTGGCTTAGGTGATGGAATTTTTTGGAGTGAGGCTGGATCTTATGTAAAACATATAAAGCGTACAAGTAACGGCATTAAAGAAGGCAGTTTATGGTCGGGTGTTAATCGGGGTGGTTATTTATGGATTGCCGATTCTTCGAGACGAACAAGACAGACAGAACTGACGCCAAATCATGTTACTTTGCGTGGAAATTATGATGTCACTAATTTAGGTGCCATTACTGGAGACTATGATTTTGCCACAAATGGAACACAGGTAGCCTTTGTATATGCTAATAGCGGTATAGGTAACGTATTAAGTTTTTTACTTTGGGATATTGAAACTGAAACAGTACTAGCCTACGAGCGTGGTGGTTTTGCACCACTAAATCCTGCAGGTATATCAGCTTGTGGCTCTACGCCTCGAATTTTATATAATACCGTTACGGCTACTTGGGACATTGTAGTTCAAGATAATTCAAGAGAAGGTGGTCAAGTCGCTTTCTATAGGCGAACAGAGGCAGGTGACTGGAGTTTAGAAACTATAGGTGCCGTATCCGGCGATAAAACACTTGCTGAGATGGTAGCTAATGCAGGGTTAAATCCATGCAAACCTATTTTAGTAAATAACGGTGACATTGTTTTATGTACTTCGGATATTTCTAGTAATTTGCTTATTTTTTATAGAGTACATTCCTTGAATCAATGGGCGACTAGTGGTCAAATTACAGGTGGGGGATTTAATAAACCGGTATTGGCTGTAAATAGTCTTGGTCAATACTGGGTTTTCGGAGGGTATGACGGTGCTAATGCTAGGATTGCTAAATCTAATTCTTACGTCTCAGGTTTTAGTGTGTATAGCAGCGATATATCTGATGTCTATAATAGAGTTTTTAATCCCCGATATTATATTAGCAACGATGCCATTGTTGTTGCTTCTCCTTTAACACAAGCCGGTACAGCCGTTGATAATCAAGAAATGGGCGTATTTAGATTCCCAGCTACTGCGACAGACGTTGCAAATATTTTTGCTGCTAAAGGGCGTTTAATAGGCTTTTTAGGTGAGGAAGAAATTGACTACGGTGACCACTCTTTTACCAGCGACGGTAAATTATTATACAGTGCCGAACGATCTGGTAGAACAGATAGACATTATTCTATCCGTATCAGCCGTAACGGATTTAAAACTTTAGGTGATTCCGCTTTAGGATCTGGGCGTTTACTTACTTTAGGTAATCGGTGTTACAGAGAGGAGTATGCCAGTGCTAGTAGACCGCTCATAGTCGAATACGATTACGATTATAATATTATCTCATATAGAGATAACTTGCCTATAGCTGAACGTGAGCCTGGGACCTTTTTAACACTCCGCTATCCTTACGCAGCGGACGCATCGCCAAGTAATTTATTTTCAGACGCAAACTTACCTTCCGGCAGTTTAAATGCGGTTGATGCGAGAGAATTTCCTTTAATTTGCGGCAATACTCGAATACAGGGCGGTCCTGGTGCTGGTCTTTTATATTTCGGTGCTATGGTATCTATAAGTGCCTCATATTTACCAGCGACAAACCTTTTAAGACTTGAAGCAATGAAGGCTTTAACGATTAAAGGTACATGGAAAATAACAGCACCTAACAGCGGCACTGCATACACAATAACTGGACCTATTGTGTATCTGTTAGATGCAAGTGCTACGGGCAGTCATTTGGTATTACAATTCCCAAATACGGGGACACTTACTTTAGACAGTGTTGCTAACCCGCTTACCTACTGGTCAAACCTTGACTATACACAAAATTCTTATGCTTTAGTACTAGGTGAAGTACGTGAGCGATATTTTACTCTATATTCTAAAACGAAATTAACTTATGGTAATATAGAGAATACAGTTCTAGCTAATCCTGTAAAATACTACACAAGAAATAAAGAATTTTTAAAAGAGTTTTTTATTACGCCTCTGACTATAGATTCATTAGCCGTACAAGAAGTAGGTGCCTTGGATGGTATTCAGAAGCAGAATTTCAGTGTATTAGGACATTTATTGCTGGTACAGGGACTACCGCCTAACGGCACAGGATATCACTACTTTGTGGTCTTTAATATTGCAACGGCAGACAGTATGTTGAGCGGAATGAAGTTTCAGCATGTAGCGGGTAAATTTGAAAATATAGTGGTGTTTAATTCGTAAAGGATTTACATGACAGACATTATCGTTAGCTTAACAAATACAGCTCGTAAATATGAAGCACAAGGTCTTTTGTATGGCTATGGTTTTCGCATCGACTATTTTTCCGTAGGTTCTGGTGGTCACGATCCTAGTAATCCGACATTGGCGCTACCTTTAGACTTGGATGTAACGGACCTGCCAGGACAATTTTTTGGACCGCAGCCAATTGATAGCGGTATGCTTGTAAGCCCTACTTGTCCCCAGTGGACTTGTGTTCTCCAGCCAGGACAAGGAGTAGGTCAGATTTCTAATTTTGCTTTGATAGCAACGGTTACTTTCATTCCTCAGTCCTCTATCTTGCTGACACCTTCGGAAGTGATAGCGGGTAATTCTGAAAAGACTTTTACACCTTTGGCTATTTATTTAGACGTAGCTCCTACTCATACTTCGTTTTTCAATGTACCGACACATGGTTTTGTGAATACTAACAAAGTTATTTTCTCTACTGATGGAACCTTACCTGTTGGGTTAACTGCCACAACGGAATATTATGTTGTAAACGCTATCACAAATTCATTCCAGGTATCTTTAACCTCTGGTGGTACAGCATTAGCATTGACTTCTGTAGGTACAGGAACACATTCGGTAAGACTGACGACGGATGATACTTTTAGCGTTACCAATCATGGTTTAGCTAATAACACACCTGTTAGTTTACTTTCTAATAAAACGATTCCTGCAGGACTGTTACCAAATAAAACTTATTATGTAGTGTATGCTACACTCAATACATTTAAATTATCTGAGACAACTAATGGAGCACCAATAAACTTTACTAGTAGTGGAGATGGAGTGTTGACGGTTACGAATTTAGATTCCACACCTGCTGGTGCTCCCGCGATAGGCAGTACTTTTTTGTATGCTATAGCTAACTTCCCCGCATCATACAAGCTGTCTTCAGCGCGTGAAACCTTTATTGTAAATTTACAAACTTAAGACGGGACTGGCATGACGATTGAAACTTTATTAGGATTTCGCAATACAGACAGCACCGAAAATATAAACGCTAGATTAGCCGGTCTTGTACCTAAAGGTATTTTTCGCGGTGGTAATTTAATACCAGAACCGAACTCCCTTCAGATCAGAGTTGTTGGAACTGCTGGAGAACCTTGGGTATTTTTAGCGATTTCACCTGAAGGGATGGTTTTAAGAAATAAAAACTCCGAATACGTCTTGCCGGTAAAAGCAGGTCTTACAAATGTAGTAGTCTTAAGAGCAAAATATCTTGTAGGTAGCGCACCTATAGCTTCATTAGAAGTCATGACTTTAGGTGAATTTGATATAGATCCTGATAAAGAATCACTCGTTAGACTTGGTTTAGTTAGTCCTCCGGCAGGCGCAATAAAAGTTTTACCTTCAGACATAGACCTTTCTTTCCGCGATTCAGTAGAGGGTTTTAGGCGTAATATTGTACGAGGGGTTGTATCTACTGTAGCGGATCTCCCAGCGGTAAGCGGTTTTCCTGCTTATGCCGAAGTAAATCTCGTGGGCAATAATTTTGCTGAAAACACTACCGTAACGATTGCGGCAGGAGCTATTTCTGAGATATTTCCTTTTGTACCGGCTATAAATTTTAAACTTGGTGATTTAAATATACCAGGATTGTCGCGTGTTAATCCAAGTCAAGTTAATATCGTTTCTATAAATAAATTAGGTACTTCCGATACCGTAACTGTAACAACCACAACTGCTCATAATTTAAGTACAGGTGATGGCATTAGGTTGTCTGATACTCCAGCCGCCAATGTAAATGGTGTCTGGTCTGTATCCTCTATAGTATCTTCTAAGGAATTTAGATTTAAGAAAAATGATAATTCAACTATTGAAGTAGGTAAGTATTTTACTTTTACCGTAGATATAGTTGAAAATACAATAAATAAAACAAATCATGGTTTGTTAAATGGTCAACAAGTTATCTTTTCATCCTCTGGAAATTTACCTGCTGGATTGAATAACACGACTATTTATTATGTTGTTAGTGCTCTTGCCAATACTTTTAAAGTATCATTAACCTCTAATGGTTCCGAGATTGATTTAAGTGATGCGGGTACAGGCACGCATACGGTATATCAGGCTAGTGGTAATGGAAACGCCATTAAATCAGACGTTATATGCAGCGTAATAGCTAAAACTGCTCCAGGTGTTCAGCATGGTTTAGTTCAAACTATGCCTATAGTTATTACAGGAGTTGCCGATCCTTCTTTTAATGTAAATAGTGTTGTAGATACAGTTATAGATTCCCAGACTTTTACTTTTAAAATGAGTGGATATCCCACGGCAGTAAGTGGGCTAGGTCAAGTATCTAAATCTGGATTGTCCTTACCTACTAATGCTGTAGAAATTGGTGAGAATGCGGCTACAACAGCAGAACATTTTGAAAATTCTTTTACTAGTTCGAGGCTAGCTCCACTAATAAAAGCTACCGCTATTGGTTCATCTTTACAGTTACAAGTTAAAGATGCAGGAGTTTTAGGTAACAGCTATACTTTGGCTTCCAGTGAGCCTGGTTATACTTCGGCACAAAAACAAATTGTGCTGAGTGGAAATACTTTTACAGGTGGGTTAGATCCACTGTCCGGTCTTGATGCACCTATAGATTTGCGAGTGGGTGATATTTATGTTGTAGAGTTCGGTGATGAAGGCACTTTAGACCTTTGGGGATTTGATGGTACAGTTTTTAAAAACCTTACCTCTGCTGCTACTTCTACCCTATTAGATTTTCACCGTAGAAATCTTTTGTTAAATGAGAAGCATTTAACAGAAAATGAAAAAGACGCCTTAAGTGGTACACGGGGTGTTCCCTCGTCTACAAACCGTTTTGTTACCCAGCAAGATAGCTCAGTCTTAACCGCTGACTTAGGCGATGCGCTAGTCGGTGCAGACACAGAAGTTCCAAGCGGAACTAATAGATTTCTCACAGAAGCGAGATGGCGCGGTGAAAGACGTAACATAACAATTAGCGAAGGTAACAACAGCATAGAACTACCTAGTGGACGTTGGGTTGTAGGTAATGAAACTACTAGCGGTTTTAAATTCTTTAATGTTGTTTTTAAGGATTCCTTAGATCCAGTCGCATATCCTGGTGGTCCTGTAGAATATACACAAGTAGACTTTTCTAAAGTTACAGTCGAACAGTTATATAAAAATTCAGGATTATCAGATGTTCTAAACCCGTCGTCCGATGCGGATTCCCTTGGAATTTACCCGAAACTCGATGATGCTACGCTAGGTAACCCAGTAAAACTTTTTGTAAAATTAAGCCAAAATATTGATAATGGTGATGCTGCAATATTATATTCGTCGGCAAGCCAAGAACGGACACGGCTAGTAGGTTACGATATGCTTGCCGGACCGCAGCGTATAATACCTGCAGATTTGCGAGACATTCAAAATAAAGTAAGTGAGTTACGTTTTAATAAAGGTATTGGTGTAGCCAATACTACAGTGACCTTACCTGCTGATCTTTTTGTGTCGTCTAATTTACAAAATTATAAATATAGACGTGCTGTATCGGGAACATTCGCAACGATAAGTGATACGTTTGATATTAATTTTTTAACAGGAACTGGTACTGCAGGAATTGTAAATTCGTTTACTCTGGTGACTTTGCCTGCTGCAAACACATGGACACGTTATGTGTTGACATTAAATCAAACAGGTAAAGTTAATGTTTATCACATAGCTAATTACATAGAAAAAAGTACTGATAATATATTCCATTTAAATCTGGAAGACGTAGCGTTACCAAATTTAGCTTTTACACAAGGTGAATGGCTGTTTGCATCGGTAGCAGTAAAAAGTAATTCAACTAATACTGGTATCGTAATTGATACAACGGCTGGTTGTATTGAAATGTACCCTTACCAAGCAGGAAATGCTAGGGAGTGGGGAGCGGAAATACTTTGTGGTGATGGTGTAACATCGGTTGGTCATTTTACGGGGACCGATGCCCATACCAGAGCGATGAATGTGGTTAAATCAGGAGATACGGTTAAGTTACTGCCTGGTACATATTCAGGTCAGTGTATTATATCCACTGATGATATAACTTTAGAATTTAGTAAGGGCGCGGTTATAAAAAACGATACCGCATCACCTAGTGCTTCAATTAATTTTTCAAATTGGAATTCTGGAACGGATGTTATTACGAGTATAGCACATGTCTTTAAAGCAGGCATGGCTGTAAATATAATAACATCTGGAACTTTACCTACTGGCATAATTTCGGGCTTAACGTATTACATCATAAATAAAACAGATAATACTTTTCAGCTTGCTTTAACCGCATCGGGCAGTGCCGTAGATTTTAATTCTCAAGGAACTGGCAATCATACGGTGTCGGCAGCGATGTTTGCTTTAAATGTCAATGCAGCTAATTTTAAATTAAACGACGCTGTCATTGATTCTTGTTCTGTTGCAATTAACTTTACTGAAAATGCAAGTACACCAGACATAGTCAACCCAAAGTTTACAGATTTGGTATCAAGAAATTTTTCAGCAACACCTATACAGCAAGCTGGAGGCACTTTTTTCTCTAAGAAAAATCTTACAGGAGCTTATACTTGTACTGATGGGATCTTAGGTGAATTTACTGGTGATTTTAATTCACCCAGCGCCATTAATGACGCGATTGCTGTTGCAGAAGCGGGTGACGTAATTTTAATTTATCCTGGTACTTATAACTCTTTTACTTGTACTAAAGATAATTTTTATTTTAAAGGGTACGGTGCTAATGAAGTTTTCATAAATGGTCCGACATCTATAACCGTCTCTGGTAACGGTAATAAGTTTGAAAATTTGGTCTGTGACGGCGCTACAGGTATTGATTGTAGTGGCACATATAATATTTTTGAATCCAGTGTGACGTTCTCCGCTGCTGTAAACGTAAAATTAAAATTACCAGTAACAAATGCTCGTCATTACAATTTCCATCCTTTGTTTGCTGCAAATACGGCAAGGGCAAACACTGCGGGTATAGTAACTATTGGCGACGGTACAACTAGCTTTGGTGATTATTGTGGTGCGGACGCCATCAACCAAGCTCTGTTAAACGAGCCTAGTGGGACTAAGTTAAAAGTAGGTGCTGGTATATTCAATGCCATTAACCCAGGCGTCGATAGAGATAATTATTTTATAGAAGGTGCGGGTTACAGCACTAAAATTCAAGCTAATCATCTTGCGGGTGATTTAGAGGTAGTGAACCTCTCAGGTGACTTTAATACGATTAAAGACCTGCATTTAGAGGCTTTGAATAATATAGATACCGGCTACAATATGTACGGTGTCACGGTTAACGGTAATGAAAATACGATAGACAATGTTACGTTTGTAGAGGCAGGCAATAGTCTTATTACCGCTGAACGTAAATATAATTTTAAGTCTGGTTCTCGCTCCGTATTTACCAAAAAAACAGGAGCACCAATTGACGGTATTGCTTCCTGGACTGTGGGTGATGGTAAGCGTTCGTTTGGAGATATAAATGGTCCAAGCGGAATTGATATTGCTCTTAATCAATTGCCTTATTCACCAAACTCAACCAATACGGGCGCTATCACTGCGGGGATGAATTCTAATCAGGCGATATTCCGTGATTATTCAACGCCTGTTTTGTTAGAGTTTTTAGATCAAAGCGATCCTAATTATGTAGATGTATTAAATAGGTATATCTATATTAGGAGCACGGTAGCTGGCAGTAACAATACCGGCAGTTTCAAAATTGTGAGTATTGAGGATGCTACAGGAATTGTTGTAGAGCGTGACGATAGTAAGCCATGGGACTTTACCATGCCTGCCTCGGCTAGTTTAACCTGGAATATTTTGACCGGCGCTAAAATAGTTGTGCTTCCAGGTACATATACTGGTTTCACCATACCACAAAGCCGCAATGATATTGATTTAGAGGCTTGGGGTTCGGACGTGATTTTGTCCGGTGGTGATCCTTTAATAACTGTCGAAGCTAGTCGGTGCCGTATAGCAGGATTTAGGTTTGAGGGTACTGGAGTAGGCATACGAGTTGAAGGTAGAGATAATATATTTGAAAGAAATATATTTGGTTCTGAAATTACAACTCGGTATGAAATAGTTTCTACGCCTATGTTTCCTTTAATAGATGGTGCGGTTAATACAAAAATATTTGGCGCTCCTGAAAACTTAGATAAAACTTGTTATACTGTTGCTTCGCATTTAGGGCGTGGTGATTTTGTCGGATTGACAGATGCTTGTATTCAAGCTGCCGTTGATGCGGCAGAAAACGATGACCAGATAAAAACAGTATTTATAGGTGCCGGTAATTATAGTATCAGCAGCGCAATAAATGTACCTGTAGGTATTACTGTTATAGGATCTGGCTACAATACGGTATTAACGTCTACGAGTTCTACAATTGCATTTCAACTAACTACTGGTTACCAATCAATATCTGGTTTACGCTTTAGTGGTTTTACTAATTACGTTAATGGACCGGCTACTTCTGTCTTTGCCAGAGGAAACTGGCTAGGTGGTAGTACGGCAGCAGGTTTAGCCGCTAGTTCAACTGCGGATAATTTGTGAGGCAAATAAATGTTTACTGATCCTGTAGATACAATCTTATGCCAGCTTACCCTTGAAGGTAGAAACCTTTTAGCGCGAATGAAATTTGGGACTGAATGTTTGTTTACCGTAGATGGCTGGCAAATGGGCAGAGGTGGTTATGACGCTACTAACCCCGTCAAAATAACCCCTATAGTCGATAATACAAATCAGTCTGTAGGGTATATAGAGGTTATCAGTAACTCAAATTGGAAAGCTGGAGATCAAATAGTATTAAATGGTGTGTCTTTTATTAAAGATACACATTGGGTAGTCGGAGGTACGGCAGAGGAAACGGCAGATAACATATTAAAAGCGGTAAACGATTCAAAAGATCCAGGTATATATAGACTAATTTTAGCAGATATAGATCCCCTAGAACCTGCCAAATTACGTTTTACATCGATAGTTTATGGAAATGTTTTAACTGGTAAAGATTTTAATTTTTTGCCTGCAGCTATTAACGTAAGTAACGATGAAATAATTTTAGTTAATCACGGTTTAGTAAACTATATGGAATGTGAGTTTGCGACTACAGGCACATTACCTAATGGAGTAGTGACTGGGACAAAATATTATATAGAAGTAATAGATAAAGACACCTTTAAACTTTCTACTACTTTAAACACACCAAACGCTTTAAATATTACTACTCAAGGTACAGGTATTCATTCGATTCTACCCACTGCTAATTTATATCCGATAAATCATTTAGAGGTTCCTGGTGCGTCTAGTTTTGAAGTTACGCCTATGAGCCTAGCTATATCTAATGCTCTAATTGATGCCGCATATCCTGTACCTCCCATATTAGGGAGTTTTCTTTTACCAGATGGACGAATAGAAAGACCTACCGATAGTTCTCTTTCGTTTGTACTACGCATACCTGATGGTGCAGTAGGTATGAACGCTTACGGTGAGGTAGGACTGTGGGCTACAATTATTCAAAGCACACACCCTATGGAGATCGGACGTAAAGTTCTGTTTGCCCATGGACACTTTCCGATATTCGCAAAAACAGATCGTAGCCTATGGACGTTTAGAGTTGTCGTGACTTTATAATTTGATATGCGTCCAGATTTGTTTTTTTTCGTTTGCTAATTTGTAATAAGTTTCTAATTCATTTTTAGGTACGGATGGATTTTTATACCACCCATAATGTTGACTGGTAAATTTACCTGCTACTCGTACTGCATTTTTACATGGATCGGTTAGATATTTTTTGTTGACCAAGCAGAATGTGGTATCGAGCCAAGCTGTATATATTGGATCACCTAATTCATTTTTACCGATTTCATGCATCCAGAAATAAGATTCCCAGTGCCTTGCTGTTACATTTATACCATTAAGCACATGGTAATCAGGCAAATCTAAAATATTTTCTTCTTTAAGATCTAGATCTAATGCAAAACCTACTTTGAATTTACAGTATTTTTCAGATATTTCTTTAAATATTTCTATAAAATTATTAGGTAATTCTTTATTAAAGCCTATATCTGGATCGGTTATTATAAAATAATTTGGCAACCAATCATAAAAATTTTTATTTTCTAAATAATCATAAGGACCATCAGTATTTACGACACATTCAAAACTCTGCAATAGCTCAAGCATTTCTGGAGTAGAAGAATGGTTATCTAAGATAATTAGATCATTTAAATTGTATTTAAATAATTGTTCGGTCATCGACCTGAGATATGTAGGATTATTGAAAGTAGGTATTAAAACAGGGAAGGCTGGGCATTTTTTTTGTATTAATACTGAAAAATCCACCGTAACTCCTAAGAACTAATTCTGTAGAATACGAATATATAATATAATTAAACCTTTCTTACTAGATTAATTATAAAGGGTATGCCTTTATTTAATAGGAGAATTACGATGGCTAGTTTGAATTTTTTAAAAAAACGTGTAACTGATTTTAAACTTGTTAAAGGCACAGATTCTTACACTGTAGATTGTGACTTTACCCCGAATGCAGTTTTGGTAGATTTTGTGGATATCTTGACGAAAAATGAAAAAGACACGATTAGCTGGGACTTAGCGGCTACGGCTACTGGTTATCAATTAACCGTCAGCCATGTCACTGCTAGCCCACGCAAGATCAAAGTGGTTTTAGCTAAATACGCTAAAAACCCAGAGCAAACGATCAGCTTTGGTAGCTAAGGTATCCAAGATTTCAGAATCGTGGACGCAATCTCTGCTACAGATTGCGTATTACCTACTATAAGCATCGATTGATCGTTCGGACCGGCTACGACACTAATGCTTGGTTGTAAGCCTAAATTTGGCGGCACAGCTATTACTTTAGGCTTAAGCTTAGTTGATTTATTATTTTTTTCGTAATAAACTCTACCTCTGTGCAAAGTAGAAGCAGTTAATTTCAGTCTTTTAAGTATTGATTCAGTGGTTTCTTCTGGGTTTTTTTGTTTGGCTTCCTTCCAAAGGCGATAGGCTCTGTCTGCTGCTGGTGACAATGCTTTCATGGTTTATCCTTTATATTTACCGGACGACAATCTTGCGTAATTTTTGATTGCCCATTTTGCTACTTCTGCGGTGTAAATAACTCTTTTACCATCGAAGAATGGTGGTATCGATCTCAAGCCTTTGTCGGTAAGAAAACTACCTGCAAGGCTTCGATGATAAGCAAATGTATTATTGGCACCAAATAATTTAAAGGCATCCCATTTATTATTAAAAAACATTACAAATTGCCCTGGTTCTAATAGATTTAAGTCTATTCCACGGCTTTTCGCTATATCTCTTAGACTATCATGACTGTATGCCATAGAAACGTAAGGGATGACTTGCAACACACCTGGGTTATCGGATATTCTTTGTCTCGGTAAACGTGCAGCTACACTAGCCATGAAGCCTCCTAGATGCTTTAGCAAAACATCTAGTATTAGGTGGGTACGTTGTCAAGCCTTTTCAAGTACCAGGCTATTGTTTTTCTTAAACCCGTCTCAAATGTCTCTTTAGGCTCAAAGCCTAAGTCTCTCTTAATTTTGCTGGCATCAATCGCGTAGCGTTTATCGTGACCTAATCTATCGGTTACAAAACTGATAAGGGAGCGTCTGTTAGTTGGTCCCTCCATCTCATCAACTAAATCACAAATACGTTCAACAACCTCTAAATTTGTCTTTTCGCAATTGCCGCCTATATTATAGGTTTCACCGATTTTGCCTTCAGTAGCCACTAAATATAAAGCATCAGCATGATCTTCAACATATAACCAGTCTCGTACATTATCGCCTTTACCATAAACAGGTAGGGGTTTTTGGTTATAAGCATTTAAAATAATTAAAGGTATTAATTTTTCTGGGAACTGATAGGGACCATAATTATTTGAGCAGTTAGTGATTAAAGTGGGCAAACTGAATGTTTCATGCCACGCACGAACTAAATGATCACTAGATGCTTTACTCGCTGAGTATGGTGAATTAGGTGCATAAGACGTTTCTTCTGTAAAAAGTCCTGTATCACCCAATGTGCCGTAAACTTCATCAGTTGAGATGTGATGAAATCTAAATTTATTTCTAGAGGATTCATCAAGCTTTTCATAATAAATCCTTGCTGATTGTAACATCTCATAAGTGCCAATAAAATTGGTCTGCATAAAAATGCGCGGAGAATCAATGGACCTGTCAACGTGAGATTCTGCCGCAAGATGCATAACAATAGTTGGTTTATATTTTTCAAAAGTAAAATTTAAAATACTTGAATCGCAAATATCGGCTTGTATGAAAAAATACCGATTTGGATATAGCTTTTTAGTATCGTGAAAAAAAGATAGATTGGAAGCATAAGTCAATTTGTCATAATTGATCACAATATCATCGGTGTCTCGAAGTATCTTTCTTATTACCGCAGAACCAATAAAACCCGCACCACCCGTAACCAATATAGTATTCATAAGTACCCCAATAAAGTTCAATAAGATTAACTTTACCGGATTTTTCTAGGAGATCAAATGCGCTTTTTGAAAAAAATAACAGCCGAAGATTACGTGCCTTGGTTGAATGAAGCTACCGAGGCAGCTATGAACGCTATACTCGAAGTATATAAGAAAAAAACAGGAAAAAAATTAGATACATCCCGTGCTGACAAACTAAAAAAGAAAATGCAAGACTGGGCTGAAGAAGAAGTACAAGTACTTTGGAACTAAAATATCAAACATCTTTAGCGACCGGCTTGGATCTGCCCGCAAATCAAGATTTGGATATCGCGCCTGGAGAACGAACTATTGTAGATACGGGCATATATCTACAAGATCTTTTTAATCAAGATGATCTCATTCAATTACAAAAAGATTTTGGCAGTAATATAATTATAGATGCCCAGATAAGACCAAGATCAGGTCTTGCTGCAAAACATTATATTACGGTTCTTAATACGCCAGGAACTATTGATTTAGACTACCATGATACTATCAAAGTAATATTGATTAATCATGGCTGGAAATTATTTGAGATAAAAAAAGGAGATCGAATAGCACAACTTGTTTTCGGTCTTGCTTTTCGACCAACCAAGTTTTTGACTGATGGCAAAAGAACAGGCGGTTTTGGTTCTACAGGTTAAATGCTAGGAGAAATCTAGCATGAAAACTTGTTCTATTTGTAACATAGAAAAAGATATTGAAGACTTTAGTTTCAAAAACAAATTTAAAAATATCAGAGCCTCTTACTGTAAACCCTGCCACAATGAACGCGCAAATACTTGGTATTTAAAAAATAAAGAAATACACAAGAAGAAAACAAAATTAAATAGAAAAAATTATAAGATTGAAACCGTCACCAAATTATTTAATTTTCTAAAATTAAACCCCTGCGCTCATTGTGGTGAAACCAATCCAATATTACTTGAATTCGATCATATTAAAGGTAAGAAATTATCAAGTGTAAGCGCAATGGTAGGTAATTTTTCGTGGAAAAGTATCGAACAAGAAATAGGTAAATGCCAAGTCCTATGTGCTCATTGCCATAGACTAAAAACAGCTAAAGAAAGAACTGGCTTATTTACCGACTGTGGCAGGAAGAAAAGAGCTTAAATAAATATTTTCCAAATTACCAATTCTTAATGAAATACTTTCCAAATTACCAGTGTTTTAATGAAAAACTTTCCAAGTTATTACTAGTAATTCTACTATAATTATAGAAAAAAATATATTTTTTATTAGATCATTTCTTCTTTTGCTATTTTCTTTATCGGTTTTATATTTTCTTGATGTAATTTCTAATTCGTTTAAAGCTTTATTGCATTCTAAAGCCAGGTCAACTTTATTGTACCTGTGCAGGTGATATCCACCTTTCTTGAATCGCGCATCCCTTTTTTTAAATTTTTTCTTAGGTCTTCTAAATTCTAAAATTACACCCATAATTATTCCACGTCCGAAAGTTTGTAAATATCCTCTTGCCCATAAACTTTAATCGGACCTTTAGTTCTCAGTTGAGCTAAAAGTTCATCTATTTTTTCATCTTGTTCTTTTGTCTTGATATTATAGAATTCCGCGATGGTTAAATTGGGCTTGTTGTGTATTTCTTTATAAAGCCTAAAAATACCCCAGTTAGCAGCGTCCCAGTCCTGAGTTAGATCGTATTCAAAAATTTACCAAAGCTAAAAGCCAAGCCTAAAGTACCCGCAAACGCAAAAGAGAGACTTTCCGTGGACATTACTAGATTTAGTATTCACTATTAATTTGTTGGAGACAATATGAAATTTTTACATAAAGTTACAGCTTTACAAGATATGGCAGGCTATCCCATTACGAATAGTATGGTTTTTTCCCAGTTAGGATCTATTTGCCACCATGTCGAGGAAATCCGCGAGCATTTAACACTAAATCAAAATGCGCCAGACTGGGTTAAAGCTAAGATATCCACAGCGGCAGATAAATTGTCGGACATTGCTCATTACATAATGGGTTTACGTGAGAACGAAGATATCCGGCAAGAAAATATTTCTGAAGATGAAGCAGACGGGATAACGTATTCCGGCAGCTTACATAAAGATATTAAAGGAGCGGAACCAGGATTAAAGGATATTGCCCGCATTAAAGATATAGTACTTAAAGCTAACGGCGACAAAACTAAAATGCTATCGTTAGTTAATCAAATGTCTCAGGCAATCCAAGATGAAGACAAAGCGCAACGTAGAGCTTCTGCGGCATTAAAAGTACTACCTAAAGATGTAGGTCAACAAGCCGCTCAAATTTTCTTAGCTAAGTGGTAACTTTTACTATCCCATCATCTGTGACGACAACAATATGCCCATGAACGTAGGGTATATTTGTTGTTGCCAGATAATCAACTAATAAGAAGCTGTGTAGCCTTTCAAGTAAGAATCCCCCAACCCTACGCTGGTAGCCTTGTCTTTCTTCGTAATAACTATTATAGAATATATGCCACACCTTTTTTAGTGTATCCATAGCCTCAATAAAAAACTTTCTTGGATAGCTACCTAACGAAGATGCAGCTAAAAGATATTTCAAATTTATAAATCGTTTAACCTCTTTATTACTAAAACCAAATTCTTTCATCGCAAGTGTTAAGCATATAAAGTCTTCTATAATATGTACTTGTGCATAATTGGCTGCTGTATTTTTATAAGGTATTACATTTGTAGTTAATATTTTATCTTCATAAAAATTTATGATGCTGTCTACTTCGTCGGGTTTACAGGTTTTGTAATGATTTACATTACTGCTTCTTAGATTTGGTGCATCACTGACGAATTTGCGGTACTGAAAAAGATGAACAAACTCATCATTTTCTGTTTTTAAATATTCAGCCAACGCAAAAAGTTGGGTATATTCGGATAGAAACTCACCCGAATATTCAGCACCAAAATGGTCATCTTTGACACAAAGAAAAGACTTATCATCAGGGCTAATTAATCTAAAATTTTTAGTTAGATTAAATATAGGATATATGTGACTTACACAGTATTTATTGCCTAGAGGTTTTATGTCTTTGTCCCCAATTATATTTTTCGCCTTCAATCGTCCCAACCATACTAAAGAATCTCTTACTGCGCTAAGTAAAAACGAATTAGCGAAGCAATCAGACCTGTTTGTTTTTTTAGATGGTCCTCGCAATGCAGAACAAGCATCGCTAATAGCACAAACAAAAGAAGTCATCTTATCTTTTAAAGATAATTTCAATAATTTGATACTTACAGAGAGAAAATCAAATATTGGATTAGCTAAAAATATAATTTCAGGTATTACGGAAATAATAAATGCTAAAGAAAAAGCTATTATATTAGAAGATGATGTAGTAGTTTCATCTACATTTTTAAATTATATGAACGATGCTTTGAATTATTATGAACAAGAAAAAAAGGTTTGGAATATTTGTGCCTTTGCGGAAAAAAATGATGAAATAAAAGATTTTTTCTTTAGTCAGTTGTTTCTTTGCTGGGGATGGGCTACTTGGAAGGATCGCTGGCAACATTTTGAGAAAAACCCCCAAGATTTAATCAATAAATATAAAGATAACAAATATAAATTTGATTTTGATGAAAGTATAGATTTTTGGATTCAATTAAATGGTAATAATAACGGTATAATAAATACCTGGATGGTATTTTGGTACGCGACTGTTTTAAATCATGATGGATTAAATTTACTGCCTACATATACATATATAAAAAATATAGGATTGGACGGTAGTGGAATGCATTGTTCAAGTGATGGATATTTCAAACCGAGTGGTTTTTTAAACACAGAACCTTTTAAACCATTATTTAAAATCGAAATTAATGAAATAAAAGAAAAAGAAAAAAAAGAATCGTTTAGGGCTGGCTTAAACTATAAGCCAATACACAAAAGGAAATACTAGCCAAAAATTCCATTTGGAATGCTTACAGTTAATGGATCTAGAGATCTAATAGAAGACAATGGCACATCATAAATTTTATGTGACCAATAAGCGAAGCCGGATATCCAGTCGTAAACAGAATAGGTAATAATTGATTGCGCTTTATTCAAAATTTTGAACTCGAATAAAGTATCCTCTAGAGATTTTTTAGCCTCGCCAAAATGAGCAGCTTCAAAATCAAACACATGCGCTAAATTTTCAAACCTAACAAATTCTCTTAACTTATTATTATTGCTTAAAAATAGGGTATCTTTATCAAGTAATTTGTACAGTGCGTTCTTTATTTCGTCATTAAATGATAATTCTTTCGTTCTAAAACTTTCGTCATCTAACCGAAAATGAACGACTTTATAATCCTTATTAAGAAAGTCTTCATGTCGGTGCTTATAATCTGACTTGTATTGCAATACGCTCTTAATTAGATTTTTGTCTTCTTGGGTGATTGATTCATCGCAAAAGTCATTAGTAGATAAAACAAGAACATTGTCGCTTTGTTGGGAAAGATATTCATCGAGTTTATTGATGTTTATAAAAGGAACTGTATCAGTGATAAGATGTTTATATTCGTGATCTGTAGATTGGGTAAAAGAAGAAATACCATGCAAGCTGGTATCTACTATTAAACGACAATTGAGCCTTCTGCATACTTGATTTAAACGCACAGTACCACGTATAAAATCACCAAGTCCCATACCTATTTTTTTACCCCATAAATTTTCATGATGGGGATCGGAATGTGTGTCTTGTAAAACTTGTATGATAACTTTAGGCATCAGTCAGTCTTCATGGGTGCGTTAGAGAGTTTATTTTTGTCTCTGAGAGCTTTGAACTTAGAAAGGTAGTCTTGACCAAAGGCTCTTCTATTCCTTGGTCAACGAACTTTTTTTGCACTGATTTGAAATCAGCCGTGACCAGAGAGTATTTATTTTTTACTTGGGAGAAGAAGTTGATCATGTGGTGAGCATCTTTCTTAGCTCGTCTGAGCACTGAATTTTAGCGGGGTCATTGACGTAGATCCTATTTTTTACGTTTAAGTCGTCGGGCAAAGAGGTGATCTTAGTGTATCTGAGATTTAAAGACCCACGGGACCGTGAGCCTGCGGGCAACGAGGTGATCTTAGTGCCGTCGAGATCTAATCTCCATGTTTAGAAAATCAAATTCTTCGCTCATTTTTCACACATTTCTTTCTCTTGGGGGTATCAAGTAACCAAAGCCCCAAAACAGCAATCAGCCACAGCGGTACAGCATCCTTTAGAAAACCAGAATAGAATTTTTCTAGTGACTCAAACAAATAAGAAAAGAAGTTGATCATGATCTGAGCTTCTCTCTTAGCTCGTCTGAGCACTGGATTTTATCGGGGTCATCGACGTGGATACCGTTCTGAATTTTAGACGGGTCATGGATAGTCTTCATCTTTTGCGACACTAAATATTTTGTAAGAACTGTACTTTTAAAGTAATTCATCAAACTTAATCTAGAAGCACAATTTTTTTATTAGTTGTAACAGGTTCCACAGGCGCAGCTTTACCCTTATAAGGAGCATATGTTTGATTGTGAACGTCCTACCCTTTCTGATTAGGGAGGTTGGAACTTATGATATATTTCGCCTGAACCCTATCCTTAAACATAGTTTTTCCTTACTTTGTAACCTTTTTAACCCAAGCTAGTAGCTCAGGGTTTTTTGTAGTCAACCTAGTTCATCGAGCAATTTATTTTTGTGTCGCTGTTTAAGTTGGGCGATAGCACGTTGCGCTAAAAGGCGTTCACGTTTTTTTTGGTCATCTAAGTCAAGACTAGGACGACCGCGTTTTTCTCGACCTATCTTAGAAACCATTTGAGGATCGGTAGTCAGCCTAGCAAACCCTGTGTCCCGCTTAAGACAGTAAGAACAGACAGTGCGCCCATTCCTAAGAACCGTAGGTGTACTATTGCCGCGCTCCGTTATGTTTTTACACCCTGCTCCATAGGTACAGTAAGTGATGATGGCGCGTCCCATAAGCTCCTCCTCTTGCTTTATGGGTATATATCGGTTGTTTTTGGAAATAACTTTTTTTTATATCATTTTAACCCCCTAAAACCGCGTGATAAAATAAAAACATCTGTTATATTAGTTGGTTATAGACTAGTTTTTTTGTATATGTTTTAATCGGTAAGTATTTAAAATCATTGCGAAATAAGTAAAAAGGTGGTGGTAGGGATAGCCGGAATCGAACCGGCACGATCATTAAGATCAACGGATTTTAAGTCCGTTGCGTCTACCAGTTCCGCCATACCCCTAAAAGAATAGATATATTTTTAGTATCATGCAGTTTTTTTCACCGCAAGTACTTTTTGAGTTGCAGTAAGTACTCGAATTAGTTAGAAAAAGATTACTGAAAGTGGGGACGAAATGATCGATGCGAGAAAAATTTGCAAAGCTCTAGGTTGGATATGTGACAATATTGAGCATGAAGAAGATGCTTATAATTTAGCTGTTAATTTATTAGGTCTGACCGTAGACGAATCTTGTGTAGTACAGAAATTATTCCAGGTGCTGCGCTCGTCAGCACCTGGATTTCAAAATTAGTTTCGGCACCAGCCTAAACGTGGTGTGACACGACAAAGAAAGTCGCATATACGTTTGCTTGGATACGGACACTTGCCTGCGACGACTTCAGTATCGGTAGACATGATTTCAAAATCAATTGGAGCAGGAGTATCTGCTAAAGCCATATTCGGTGATAATAGCGAAACGAATAAAATAAACTTTCTCATAAGTCCTCCATGAAATTATATTTCTTAATCTCACACCAAGGTTTACTCGGATTAACTTTACAAATTATACTGCATACAGGAGCAACAAACGGACACTGAAGATCTACCCCTACATATATTGGTAAAGAATCAATAACTTTTTCTCCATCCTTTGCCGTCACTACAACATTACCTAGACCCACAGCCGTCAATAAACCATCGTCTGTAATTGTTGCTAGGCTACTGTCTGAGACACTAAATACTGGTTTATTTTTAGCGTTCTTTAATTTTAATTGTAGTGTTTCATTTTTGTTTAAGCTTGCTGCCGAGGGTACTAGCCATTCATCTTTATTCAAAACTGCTTTCGTTGCTGCCACAGCGTTTATTCTACAGTTACAAGCGTTAATAATATCTATTTGATCTCCTGTTTTTTGTAACACTGCTCGTATTTCTGCTCCGGTAAGAGTTTCATCCTGCGACAGTAGAAAGCCTACTAAACCAGCAACGAGAGGTGTTGCCATTGAAGTACCTGACAGTTCACCGTATGTATTATCAGGCAAACTAGAGATGATAGCTTCTCCAGGCGCAGCTATGTGTACTTTTTTTCGACCGTAATTAGACCAACTAGGTTTACCATCAGAATCATCCGATGCAGCAACAGTGATAGTATTAGGCAAGCCAGCATTTGCAGGATATACATCAGTTACATCGTTGTCTGCTCCTTCGTTAGATGCAGCAGACACAAAAACAATACCCGCATCATCGGCTCTTTTTATCGCCTCAACTAAAGGCTTTGCTGATTCTTCGCTTGTGTTAGCACCCCAGCTTGCCGATATGACTTTAACTTTTTTCTCAATGGCGTAATCTATCGATTTAATACCAGCTAATAAATCACCCGATCCATCAGCTCCCAAAAACCTGATAGGTAAAATGCTGGTAGTCTGCATCATACCGCTTATATGATCGCCATTAGCACCAAGTATACCTGCACAGTGGGTTCCATGACCTGGGTTGGCACCAATCTCGTCCATCGGATCTTCATCATTGTCATGAAAATCAAACCCACCAGCAGCTATATTGCCTTGTAGACTTGAGTGATTGTAGTCAATACCTGTGTCAATGATAGACATCAGTACTTCTCTAGATCCCTTATTGCCCGCAAGTGACCAAGCCTCCTGTGCTTTGATCTTGCTTAAAGACCATTGCGGCTTCAAATCATCAGTTGGGACAAGTAAAGAATGTAACTTGAAATTAGGGACAATGTACTCTATGTTGCTATCCGATTTAACCGAATCTAACTCTTTATCAGTTAAATCAACTAAGGCTAGGTTTGCTAAAGAATGCTCACCTTTAAGGTTATAATTTAAAAAACTACGATTTTTGTATTTAATTATATATTCTGAAGCAAAAGAATTAGTAGATAATAATAAGGCACATAAAAAAACAATAAACCTCATAAAGCCCCCTAAAATATTTAATAAATTTAATCTAAGGTAATTTATGGATTTAGAGATTGAAAAATTGGTAAAAGATCTAGTCTGTGAAGATGATGAGACTTATTTAGAGGAGCTTTATGATTTGCCTGATTGTAGCTTATAGCCTCGTTTTTTTAAGTCTGCTTCGATAAGGAAACGTAAATACCGCCCTACCCCAAGGCTACGCCCTTTTGGAGTTCTCATTTCCCTGACCACTCTATTAACTAAGTCTCTGATGTAAGGCGGTACGGCAGGTGGGGTAAGGTGTACTAACTCCTCGCTGTCAAACTGAGAGTAGTCGATACCTTGTGCGGGTTTATTATCAGCATTTTTACTATCTGAACCTACCGCAGCGGTCATGGCTAAATATAAACAAAACTCTCTAGCTTTAGAGTTATCAGGGTAGAGCTTTTTTAATAGGTCAGGTACTAACAGTCTTTTTTTATCATTTTTAACTGCTGCCTCTATTTGATGTAAGGCATGATGGCAGTGGGCATCTAAGATAGCTATATTGTCTCTAGTATCTTGCCCACCGGACGCCTTTTTAATTTTATGATGCTCATGCATGGATATGCGTGGAAATACCTTTCCGCAGCAATCACATGCAAAAGTATCTAAACTGTTGGCATTTTTAAGAAAAACTGGCATTACTTAACTTCTATGTCGCCTGACATGATTAGGTCTTCAAGATTAGAATTTTTTAGTTGTTCAGCCGAATATGTTAGGCTTAAATTTGTGAAGCTCTCTGGCTTCATCCGATCTTGTAGCGGGTATGCGCTAATTATTTTGTCTTTGACATCTGGGTTTCTAAATTTAATAAAAATCTGTCCCATCACATTTCGCCCAGTGCGAATAAGGACGTTACCGTTATTGATTGCCTTGGCTAGTTTTACACTTTTCATTGATTTAATCCTTTTTTATTAAACTCCCGCACGGGAGCCTGCTACGTTTACTGATTTCTTTTGTATCATTGCAAATAAATCTGCTATGCCATGCCATTTTACAAGAACACTATCTTCAGCCGAATTAAAGCTGTCAGGCAGAGCTACTAATTTTGGTCCTACGTTACTTGCTGCCGTTTGTCTGTAAGATAAATTAGGTCTTTGACTTTGAACTGTCGGCTTTTCCGCCATTCCTTCAACTTGCTGCATGGAAACTTTATTTATGTTACCACCTTCAGGTAAAGATCCTTGTAACATTTCTGTTGACTTACCACCTAGAGCACCACCACCTAGACCACCAACTATACCACCACCTAGACCACCTAAAAACCCACCGACTGCTCCACCTATGACCGTACCTGGACCTGGAAATATTGATCCTATTGCGGCTCCACCGAGGGCACCCCCTTTAGCACCTAGAGCAGCACCAGCTAAACTGCCAGCTACACCACCCACACCTTTACCCGCAGATTTCTGTTTAGCTCTTATTTTTTCTTCCGTTGATAAATTAGATTTCTCGATTTCTTTGAATTCTTCCCGTGTAGTGTAGGCTTGAGTTGCTATTAATGCTGCTGTACCTAAATATTTACCACCTGTTTTTAACAGGGCTGATTTACCAATACCTTTTGCTGCTGCTCCTTCTAATGTTTTTGCAACTTCGGTTTCGGCTGTTTTTGCAATTTCTTTTCCGGCACCAAAACCCCCAAAACCTGGAATTTTTCCTACTCCACGTTTAGCTAACGCCTCACCTATTTGCGTTGTGAGTTTACTGGTTCCGTATAGTTTTAAACCAATACCCCCCATGGCAGCAGCTAAACCAGCAAGAGCAATTACTATGGGACCACCAAAACCTAGTTTTGATTCTATTTCTGCTTTTATACCACCTAAAATTCCTTTATCCATTTTATCATAAAAATCTTCTAAATTCTTTTGTTCTTCTGTTTTTGCTGCATTTTGTGTTTGCTGTAATTGAATTAGCGTCTGTTGTAACTGATCTCCACCTTGTCTTGTCGCGTCATCTATAAGTTTAAGAGCATCAGTATTATCCTCAGAAATACCATACTGCTCTTTTAAGTAGGTTTTCATTTCATCACTGGACTTTCCTTGCTTTTGCAAGACTTTGAGTTGATCCATAGATGTTTTAGATTTTTTGTTTGGATCTAATTTATCTGCTAAGAATTTTGTTTGCTTTGCCCATAACTCATCACCAGTACCTTGTACTTTTAAATATTCGAGAGCTTCTTTTCGAGTAAGTCCCATGGTCTTAGTAAGCGCACTTACTTTCTGGTCTTGGGTATCTAAACCTTCTAACGCTTTGTTTGTCATTTCAGCACGGTTAGCCATCAGTTCAGATAAGCCAATATCTGATTTTTCACCTTTGAGTGCTTTTTGCATTCGCTCTCTATTGGCTTGTGCCTTCTCCATTTGGAAAACCATAACTCTTGCCGCGTCGTTAGATATATTTAATTGTCTTGCAATAATATTATAACGCTCAGGACCTTTACCGATTAAAGATATTTTTGACATCTTAGCTTCTAAAGCCGCGTCCGTTCCGCCCATTTCCTCCATCAGCAAAAGTCCTGCTTGATGTATGCCTATTTTGCCGGAATCTAGTTCCTTTTTTATACCTTCAATAAGTTTTCTTTTTTCACCCGTTAAATTTTTTAATATTTCTTCTGGTGCATCCCTTAAAGTTTTTGCTAAATCCATACCTGAAGTAACATCCATCCATTCTTGACCGGTTTTACCCGCAGATATTTTGCCCATAGCCTCTGCTGCAGATTTTTGTGCTTTTTGGCTACCTCCAAGTTCTTGAGATTGTACGGCAGCGGCTCGCATCACCTGCGTCATTAGGCGTGTGTCAACTATATAAGATTCGCTTGCTGTGGAAGCCTGCTCAATCATTTTAGACATTTCGCCCATGTCTATTACTCCGGGCTTTAAACCAATCTGCATTTGTTTAATCACAGTGGTCACTGAGGCTAAGTCGGCTCCTGCCTCCTGTGCGTTCATACCCATAGTCTTCATTCTACGTTCTAGCATCTCTATAGCACTGTCAGCATCTACGCCTGTTTCTTTTGAGAAATAAGCAACCTCACGAGTTAGCCCTCTTATTGTTTCTTCGCCACGTTTTCCTTCTGCTCCAAAAGCACCTGCTTTTACTTGAAGCCTCAACTTATCACCTATACCGATTAGTTCTTCTTCTTCCATACCTAAAGCTGCGGCTGTTCTTTTAAATGTAGTAGCTGTTTTTGTTGCCTCTAGAACGGAATCTGAATACGCAGTAAATCCTGATTTAGCATCCTCACCAAACTGTCTAGCTAAAGCTCTATTTGTTTTATATAGCTTACCCGCATCTGCAGTAGCACTATTCATCATAGTTAAACCCTTTACCATCAGGGCATAACCGGCATTATCTTCAAGTAGTGACCATAGTTTATTATCAGCCATTTCTGAAAGATCTGCCGTTAAAGCTTTGACACCTCCTTGCATCTTTGCAAGTGCTCTGTCTTGTGCTCCGGCATTCTTTATGGAATTTATTTGTTTTTGATGGGAATCAACTAATTCTTTATTTTGATTATGCAGCGCCTCAGTAGTTAACTCTAATTGCAATTCCAGTTTATGCAGGTCTTGTTTATATTCTTTTTCACTTAATACTAAAGATTCTAAAGCTTTCTTTTGTTCTCCTATATTACCTATATTCTTTTTTATATTATCGTTTAGTTTAGTTTGTGCCTGCGCGTTTTCAACTATTTTACCTAGTAGACTAGTATATGATTTGCTTTGACTATCTAAAGTAGCAGATGTTTTCATCGTCTCTTTAGCTAAATCCGCCATATTAGCAGCCGCACGTTTTACTTCTATGGCAACACCGATTGCTCCTTTTCTTCCTTTAAGCGAATAGTCCACCATCATATCAGTAGCGGTTTCTATTAATTTTTCATTTTTGGCTAAAACTAAATTAGTAGATTCTAATTCGGAGTTGTATTCGCTTTGAGATCTCTTAATTGCTTTTAACTGTTTCTCTAATAAAGAGAATGTTTTAGTAGCTTTAGTTGTTTTATTTTGGAGTTTATCTAACCCATCAGAAGTCTTTGCAGATTGTTCTTGCAAGGCAGCAGCAATTTTTTCAGTTTGTTTTAAGTCTGAGTTGTTATCTGCCATTGATTACCTTCACTTAAAGATAATAAATCTTAATGCAACGGCATTAATTAATAAATTGACCTGCAAATTTCTTAAATTCCTCTTTCGATACAGTTGACAGATCAACAAATTCTTGCGTTTTTCTGTCTGCCCAAGTTGGCGCGGAAATAACACTTGGATCTTCACGCTCATTATTGACAGCAGAAGAAGCCATTTGTTTAAGGTAACTAGAAAATTTAGGATTCTGATTAAGTGCTGTTACTACAGGCAAAAATACCTTTGGTTTTCTTCTACGGTATGCCCATGTAAAGTCCGTTTTAGAATTAGCCTCTTTACCTAATAAAGATTCCGCATCCCAAGACGTACCTAACATAGTCCCAAAAATATTATCGGTAGTTTCGCTATTTCTTCTTTCTAATAAAAGAAATGCAAACTCCATCAATTCTAAATCTGATGAGGTTAATTTTTTTATCTCGTCTGGAGTTTTACGCCAGTGAGCCATAATCAAAAGTCTGCGAGCCACTGACGGATCATGTTCGTATATTTCCAGTGGATCGCTTACGAAGGGTTTGGCAGAGTACTTTCAGATCTTAATGCTTGACCATGGTACGGACAGTAACGTGTATCGTTTGGCTGTATAAGGGCTTTATATTCGCATCCTGCTTCAGGGCATAAAGCTAAAACCGTATCGCTCATGGGGATGGTAGGAAAACATTGCTCATAAAATGTAATTAAAGCATCTGTTATTTCAGAGGGGGCACTAATAAGAAATTCAAATAATAATTGCGATCCTTTATCTTTTCTTTCTCTTGAAGTTAATACGTCATTACTGCCTCTTTTAAAAGCAACCTCAAATACATCTGCAACAGATACACCGTCTATACTGATGACTGAAAAAGCTACTATTGCCGTTTCTACAGAAGACCTTAAATTAACAACATCATCAACCGTGCGAACACTAGCTAAGGATGAAGCCTTACCTAAATCCTCACGCATTAGTCTTTTCATGTCGTATGAAATACCGTGAAACTTTAAAGTCTCTGTAGTCTCTATATCCTGCATACCAAGCGACTGACGCATACGCGCCACAACAGGATGGACTTTACCAACTGCAGAAAATGCTTTTCTAGTCGGTTCAGATTTTTCCTCTAGACGCCTTCTTAAATCTGCTGCATCTGCATCTTTTCTCTCTTGTTCTTGCTGTACCTCTCGCTGCTCTTTATATTTTATTTGCTCCTCGGATTCAAACGACTGTTGAGGTTCCCCAAATTGTTCGCTGATTTTCATCGTACCTAAAGGACGGAGAGGTTTAGGTGCCTGCGCTGCTTCCTCACGCTGTTGTTGCTCTATACCAATCGGATCAAAATCGTCATCGACTAAAATAGTTTGAGCGTGGTCTATATCAAGAGATAGCTTTTTTTTGCCTAACTCTTGGGAGGCAGGTGTATTTAACTGCCGAGACGTTTCCATTTTGTCTTGCATTTGTAATTGTGGATATGCTTTTAAAAACTCATTAATTTGAGCTTTTTGTTCTTCAGACATTTTATCCATATTTTTCAAATCAAAATAACTCATAATACTCCCATAGGTATATTAGCTATGAGAATCTATTATAGTATTTTTGTCAACTTAAGATTAATTTCATGAGTTACAAAAAATTAATTGTAAGTAAATACAAAATAATTAGTGGTTTAAATTTTAAAGATTTAGACAAAAAATATCCTATAATTAAAAAATTAGACGGTGATATACGTGTTACCGATGACATACCTAACGTCAGTTCAATACGGTCAAGTCTCAACGACTATGAGATACTTAAAGGTACAAGAGAGATTCCCCTGTCTGAACTTGCTAATGTAAAACATGCGTTTTATGCAGCCGACGATTGGAAACGTAGTGAAAAACTAGCGGCTGACATAAAAGAAAACAAGTATATAGATCCACTTATCGTGGTGCTCGATGATGAGGGACTGTATATTTTAGAAGGTGCCCACCGCTGGGTAGCACTAGCTAAATTGGGACTGAAAAGTATTCCAGCTTTACTAGTCATCGATTTAGAAAAAATCAATTAATATTTGGAAAAGAGCCTTGAGCATTTACCCAGTCCGACTTGCTGAGTGGTTCCCCTACGGGGACGACAGACACGACACGACCAGTATGATATGCGAAATGTCTCGCTGCCTAGCATGTGGTAAAAAAATAAGATTTAAAAAAGCCTTTGGTCACCACTCGATCCCATGGGGTCATGGCGAAGTTTGGTGCAGCGAGAAGTGCTGCTACTCTGGAAGGAAAGCCCGACCCGACCGCCGCAGGGAGAATAGAATCAGGCGGAACAGAGAAAAGTATATTTGTCTAATTTTTAATATTTTTTAATATTTTAGATTTGTGTGGCTCTGGGAAAAACCGTATTTTAAGAACGATAAAAAAATTCATACATGGTGCCGTATTTTTTCCAGTTACCTAAACTCTCTATGCCCGATTTAAAATCACGGCGGCTGGTATAAAGTACAGTTCTCAATTTATCATCAGGTATTCCCGATTCAAAAAGATATGCATTTGGAAATACGATTGCTTTTTTAGCAAGCCGCATAGCTTCAGCTAAAAAATAAGCCTGCTCATTCCATGGGATATACATTGTGCAGGCACAATAAACCAAGTCTACCGGTTCTATAGTTTTTGAAATATCTAAGAAATTACCTATAATTACATTAGGATGTACAAGGTCTTTTTTAGGTATTTCTTGGCATTCAATGCCTGACACTTTAGGTATATATTTTTCTGCCGCTTGTAGCGTGTAGCCTGGACCACAACCTATGTCTAAAAAGCTTTTAGGAGATTCCTTATACAGGTTATTCCAACAGTTCAAAGCACCGTCTAACTGAAAGCCATAATGGAAGGTGTCTTCGTAAGATCCATCGTAATAATTATCCCAATATTCTTGATCGTACTTTAGTCTCATCAAGACCTCAAAACATTAAAGAAAATATTCTCTAGTGTAATATTAAATGCCGTCGATTGGGTTATTTTTATTTCGTTAGGTATTGTGCGGTCGAAATTTATATTCTCCACACCAGACTGGTATATAAGTGTCTTCAATTTAGTGTCTACCGAGGAATATATAAACCTTATCGTCGGTAAAACCCAATCGGTATCCGAAGTAGTAAGGGAGTAAATTACGTTACTTCCTATTTTAACGACTACGGTTATATTATCAGCACCTGCGTTAGTACCATACCCACAAATTTCAATCACATCCCCATCGTTCAAAGTATTAGCGAATAAGGTATTAGTGATTAAATCACCTGTACTAGGCACACTTGTCGTAGATGTAAACCCTTTATACTGCCAGTCTAAATTTTCAATGCCGTCAGTGGCTAAAAATAAATTTTTAGCTCCTACAGAATCGGGTAGAATATAGTTCACATCATCTGTTAAACCGGTCGGAGCAGATAAAGATACGGCAGCAGATTGATTACTGGTATTAGTAGTATGAAGGTACAATCTATTATCTTGGACAATTTCGAAGGTAGTGTTCCCGAATTCTTCATCGAGCGATATAGCGGTCCCATTTTTAGTCAGCGATAGCTGATAGTCGTCAGTAGTACGGTTCACGACATAAAAAATTTGATCTGAATAAAGATCAGGTAACTTAACTTTAAGACCATTAAATATATTATTATTATTTGTAATTAGATTTCCAAATAGAGTACCTGCTCTAGGTACGGGAACGTACACTCCCTCAGAGTCGTACATATAGTAGGCAGCGTAATATCTTAGATAGCTTTGTTGATTTCCAACATGCATACTGCATGTATCTGATTTAGCTAAAAAGCCAAGGGAATAGCCATTATCACTAAACCCGTCAGATAGAAAATAATTATTACCTATACCAAAATCACAGCTAGTGGTATCTATACCCACAAAACCACAGACAATAGAGTTATCAGAAAGTTGAGCGTTCGTGGAGCCACCAAGAATCACGCATCTATCCGAATAAAAAGAATAAAAATTATAGTCAACAGCACCACCTACTATAACTGAATTAACGCCTCCAAAAAATAAATTACGACCACCTAAAATAAAAGACCCAAGAGTGGTTGAAAAAATGTTATTATAACCACCAGCGGAACCCCCTGTGTTTTCCGCGCCTCCTAATATGATATTATAACCGATTATAATATTTTTATAACCACCTATTATACTTGAATAACCAACATATGAGTAGTTTTCAGAACCCGCTATTATACTGTTTGTGTAACCACTTGTTGTATTGTCTTTACCACCTAATACAGTACCACCCGAATTGTTAGCGCCTCCTAAAATAGTCCCAAGCGTACCAGAACCAATTTGAGCAGAAGAAGCTTTAAGCGTTTGTAGTTCTATTCCACTGTTATTGTAACGAGTAATATTCTCAGTAGGGCTTCCAACAGAATCGAGAACAAAACAATTATTCCCACCTAACTTAAAAAGTAAATTCCCTGATGCTTTAATGAAGTCTGTAAAAATACTTCCGGTTACTTGCAATTTTCCAGTACCTGTTATCTCAACGCTTTTACCTGTCTCAGTTATAATTGTATTACCTAAATCGTAACAGGCTTGAAGGTCACCTGTTATAGAGCCAAATAGACTGTCTTCCCAAACACCGTTAGAAGTCGCATTATCAAATAAACGTATATTTTGGTATTTGTTAGGACTTATAGATATAAAGCTACTATTGTCTTCATATAAGATATTAATTTCTAGACTGGATTTATTTATAATAAAAAAATGATGACCATTTAAACAAGTTTGAGCGTTAGGCAACACTACTGTTTGACTTTCAGATCCAACAAATTTTATGAAACTAGAGCTACTAGCGTCTAAAATTACATTTGAGGCAGAAGTGGTTAAAACATTAACCCCTTCAATAAGTGCTCCAGTTGATAAAATATCTAAAGTCAAATTTACCTCTAGTTTTTGAAGTGCAGTAGGGCAGTTGTTTGAAGTATGACTTCATACGAGGGCGATCCAGAATCTATATCCATATAAATTCTAAAAATGTTCTCTTGCGTAGTGTCAAAAAAAACACTTAAATAAGGTCCACCAGATAAAGACTTAAGATTAGAACCTGCCTCATCGTATACATATTTTTTTACGGGAAAAGTCCAAGGAGTAGTAGAATCCGTTAAGGCGTCGGTGAGCTTCCGACCTTCAATTTGTGCAAATACAGCGAATATACCGGACGAAGGCAAAGACGTGCCGTAACCGCTTATTTCTATTACATCCCCATTTTTAATAGTATTTGCCGGTATTGTGTAAGTGAATAAAACGCCAGTAGCAGTTCCGCTGATTTCTGTATTATTATAAACAAGTATATTTTTATTACTTTGCCAACTTAAATTACCGGAGCCATCCGTAGTAAGCACCTGACCTGCAGAGCCTATATTTCCTGGCAGCACCAAATTAACTGAACTTGTTAAATTAGTAGGTGCCTGCAGCGATACTGATTTACTTTCATTGTTATAATTAGACGTATGCAAATGTAATTTATTTGAGGGAGTTAAAATATGAAGTTTATGGGTTCCTGAACCAAGAGATGTAATAGTTACTGCCGTCGCAGCCCTATCTGAGAATAAAGAACCACCGCCCCCGTTGGTGTATGCTAAATAATATGTTTGATTTGGAGTTAATCCCCCTGGAAGTGTGCCGGTCGTAGTAAGATAAACGGCTGAATAATTAGGAATATTAAGGTTTGGGTAACCACTATACTCCACAGCAGCCTTGTTATAATCATCACGAATAATAGTTACATCATTTAATTCATATACGGGATTTTGATCTTCGCTTCGTCCTATATGGACATCCCCTGATTCCACAGCTACTCTAAAAAAATTGCCTTTTCCATCGATTGGTGTTGATGCTGCAAAAAAATCATTACCTAAAACAAAATCACCTGGAGCTAAATCGTAAGCTCCCATTCCACCCACGACTGATGCTGAATAGTTTGCCTTATTATACTGACCACCCAATACCACTGCTCTATCGCCCGCTATTGTATTATTGGTGCCTCCTATAATTACAGAGCATTCACCGGATGTAATAGTATGGTCCCGACCAGCAACGATGGCAGAATCTAGTACACCGTAACTTATTGAACTAGATGAGGCATTTATAATTGCACTACGGTTTCCGTTAAGATGATTACCAAATCCCCCACCTACAAAAGAATAGTCACCATTACATATGTTGTCAGTTCCAGCGACCACGGCTGAATAATCGCCGCTAACTATGCTGTTAGTAGCACCAACCTGTGCTGAATAATCGCCATACACCGCGTTATCTAAACCGCCTATAGCTATAGAGTAGTCACCTGCTGCTGTATTTCTTGCACCGCCGATAGTTGTCGAGGCATAACCAGAAGCTGTTTTAGTTAAATCATTGTCTACTAAAAGCTGCATATCAATTGAATATGGTCCTGGGTTTTTTGTACCAGATAAATAAGACGGCTGTACGACAAAAGCGTGGCTACCAGTAGTTTTTATAATAAGATTACCATCACTAATGATAGGTACGTCGTTTATTTCCAGACCACCCGTTGTGGTAATTTTTAGAGATTCCGTTCCCTCAATAACAACATCCGTACCTGAGCTAGTAGTAATAACATTACCTGCATCATAAGCCTCTTGTAGGCTTATACCAGTACCCTGGCTGGACGCTTTATCCCAAGTACCGTCTGATGTAGTATTATCAAAAAGCCGTACTGTAACTGCTGCGCCTACTCCGAGGGAGGTCAACGATGCATTACTATTCAATATGAGACTTATAGCCTCTGTGGAGCGATTAAGAATATAAAAGTAATGACCGTTTAAACATGAAGTAGCATTTGGAAGCTTAACCGTTTGCGCTACCGTGCCTGTAAAACGTAAAATACTAGTCTCAGAAGCTGTAAGCACATAGGTACTAGCTGATGTTGTAATACTTTTTACACTCTCGACTAAAATACCTTTGTCTATAAAATCAACCATAATTGCCCTTTTTTGTTCAAAATAATAGACAGCAGCTTTAAACCCCAGTTATTTTAGTTAATCTAAGATTTATTGTGTAACTTTTACTGAGGTAAATTATGAAATTTTTACAATCCTATATTTCAGCGGCAACCACAAAGATTTGTGCAGCTAAAATGTCTTTTGAAGATTTTTGTGATGATGTTTTGAATAAGAGCATCGGACTTTTGTCGGCTAATGAAATCGAGCAAGCTCAACTAGCATATCAAAACTGGCTTAAACCAAACAAGCAGCAGCCCACAAAACCCGATCACCCAGATATGAAAAAGCCTCTGAGTGCTTTGATTGAACGTACAAAACGCCTCGTCCAAAGTCAAAAATATGCAATAGAAAAATTCTCGGACGACCCTCGTTATAAATCCGCAATTGAGGCTGGACTAAAGGCTATCGAATACGGAGAGGCTATACTTGCAAATAAAAAATCAAAAAAGTCTGATTTTATAGCTCACGCTGAAATGAACAGCACCGCGTCTCGTTTATTCAATAAAGTAGGGTAGATTCTCGGCATGGGCTATGATTATGGCTGAATACGGTTGTAAGTTTGAAATACCAGATACAAATCCGGTTTCAAATTTTTGGTGTTCTACAGTCTAGCCCACCTGGATAAGATCTATTTGAAAGGTATCCGTTACACATGAAGGCTCAAGTTTTCTGGTAAGATGCCGATACGTGAGAATACACAAACCAAATAAGTATCTCGCCAATTTTCCATATACCGAACGGAGCAAATGCCCATCCGGTCAATATCAAAACAAGAATCCCTTTGCCGAAATCTGGGAACGTCATTATACTTTAAGCCCTTTTGCTGATGCTTCACTAAATTTTTTAGATTTGTCATTCAAATGATCTAAGACACTTTTTTTAATTTGATCACGCGGACTACCTGAGTATTTAGCTGCCAGATCAATAACTTCTTTTTGAGAATCTAGCCTTCCACTATCTAAAGCATCTAATACATTGTCTACAATTTCCTCTAAGCTTAGATTCTCGCATAACTCAGCTACTGTTGAAGCAAAATGTTCCTCGTCTACATTATCTGGAGAAATTCTATCAGGAACATCTGGCTTTCTTCTGCCGTATACGTCAAAATAATCATCAGCATGATTTATCAGTTGTTTTTTTATTTCTTCATCACTTGCTTTTTCGTAAGGATCAAAAGGTGGTGCCCACCTTCCGACACCGTTTACAATATCATTTATCAGGTGTTCGGGATTTTTAATCACGAGTTCGATTTTTTCATCCCCTAACGTTGCAGACTCAACTCCGGCACCACCAGCCGAAATCATGTCACCGTCGCTACTTTGATACTCACCTGTAACGTGTATCTTCTCAAAGCCCTCGACTAAAGCATCTCTACGCGCAGATCCTAGAGCAGAAGCATAGGCTTCCCTCTCTGCATCCTCAAGAGCACTAGCTACTTCACTTGGGAATATTTTTTCGACATCTGCCATACCAGGCACGCTAACATCTTGAACATCGGATATACCCCCATGATATACATCATCGTGAGAATCCCCATCCAAATAGTCATTAACCGACAACCAATCTTTGTGACCTAGTGCAATAGCCGCCTCTCTAAGAGTTAGAGATAAAGTCAGACTTCTCTCTATAGGATTTTTATCTTCTGCTAATATTTTATATTTTTGAGATACTTTTTTTAAAAACATTTAACACTCCTAATTTAAATTCAATATGTATTTAACCTTAAATGCAAAACAGCTTCACTGTTTGTCTTTTAGCGCCTTCTTTTTCTAAGACCTGTAATATATCTTTAGGATCTATCCACAAACTTTCCCCAATAGATCTATTTTTACTATTAATACAGTCGAGAGAGACTTTATAACGTAAAGGTTTTTCAGTAAATCCTTGTACCTCTGCTATGTTACTACAGGACTTACTATAAAAACTATTGATTTTAGATAAATTGATCTCTACTCGATCTAAATAGAAAATTTCTGCAAAAGCAGTACCACTAAAAAAAATAAAAATAAATTTAAAAATTTGCACTATTTACCTGTTTATTTTTTAATACTGGTCATATAAAGCCATTTAGCTAAACCTAGCCGTATGTTTTTCTTAAATAATTCTAGCTTATTTAAGCTGCCTGATTTGGTAAGTTCGTTTTTTAAAACGCTTTCCAGCCTCGACAGTTTACCTGCCACTTCAGACTGTAATCTTTTTAATTCCGCTTCGACGACTTCTAAGCTGTTCGGATCTAATTGATCTTTAAGATCAGTCGAAATTGGTAGTGCAATTATTTTACTTAAAAATTTCATCATATACTTGTTTTTGTTCTCGTGTGGCGGTTCAGCGATGGATTCTATCTAATAAAAATTTAGCATCGTTAATGCGAAGTTTCTTTTTAGAAATTTGAATAACTTTATCCTCAATTTTTGCATAAAGAATACCGCCGAAGGCAGTCGGTGAATCTAGGTAAAATTCAATAACTTTGCCTCCAGCAAGAGCTTTTTCAAGTTTTGAAGCAGCCGAAAAATACCATTGCTCTGTGGCTTTGCCGGTCATGATGTCATCTAAGTGCTTTTTCAAGATGTTCACATCATAATCAAGATATATCTTTCCCCAATAGATCTTTTCGGATGCTTCTGGTTTGGCTAAAACATATTGACTTGTAACTTTATGTAAAAATTTCATTTAAACCTCAAATAGTAGTTATTATTTATAATCTATAGCGTAGCTAAGGGTACTAGCCTAGACTATCCCCATATAAGTATTCGGTATACTTGGTGTCACTTACCAGAAACCCTCTGGCATCATTGCTGATGGCTAACTAAGTGACGTGTATTCTGATATACTATGGTTAAGATTTAGTGTCTCATATTTTGTGAGGTCTACCATCGGTCGCTTAAGAGACATCGAAAATGTTGTAGCCGGTACGCTTAACACCTATTCTAACTTAAAGATGCAGGTGCGTTCGCGTCCGCGTTTTATTGATCCTCAATTACTTCAAGGTTCTTTAAGATTTGGTAAAACTTATGGCTTTAATTTTACAGCGGTAAATCCTGACAATAAATTCCTTTTAACAAGTAATGCTCAAAAAGATACTTATCGTCTTACACTTTCTGATAGACCTAAGTGGTATGATTTAGAGTGTCTTATTAGAATAGGTACTTCGGAGCGTGTAGGTGAGTTAAACATCATAAATGATTTAGTAAGCACTACTAGTTTAGATGTTAGAAACCCTCTACTACAAGACTATATCACTACAGATAATATCTACGTTTCTCTTATAGGTACTCCGATGAAATTTTTCGGAGTATCTGCTTCACCGTTTACTCGTAAATATTTACTCATGGAATCTTATTATGAGGTGGTGCCAGGAGATATTATCTTATGTACGCCTACCCCTGATATTTTAGATAGCTTTAGTGAATATCCTGTTAAAACAGCGACACTTTTAACTACGAGAGTGGGTAGTGGTACAGAACCAGATATCTTATATCAGTATCAGATCGAATTATCTAATCAAAGTACACTTATATCTTTTAATCCAAGTGTCGGTTTAATCTCTTTTTTAAAAGCCCAACCTTTATTTAAAAGGTTAAATTACCCTGACGGCGATATATCTGTACCAAATGATATTGGACCTTGTTTAGTCGATGCATTTTATGGTGGTTTATTATATCAAAAAAAAGTCAAGACGGTTTTAGGGCTTAAAACTTATGATAGTTTTGGCAATCAATTAAACGGTAATGATTGGCAGGTGGTAGCACCTAACCATCAAATGTTAGAGCGTTCTATAAGTGCTGATACATTTTTACTGTGGCAGCGGATACAAGGTTTTTTTCAGTATCGTAAAAATGGGACATTTCAAGCAGAGTTAGATGTTGATGGTCGTTTCATAATGTCAAGTGACTTACTAGTTCCTAAATGGAATGCCGACAAACAACATAGCTGGGTTATACCTTTTTACGCGCAAGCAGAGTGCGTTATTTCAATACAGTTTGAGCCTCAAGAAAAACAAATATTCCATGTCCCTAGTAATACGCTTTTCTTAGCTCGACCTAAACTTTTAAAATCGGATAAACCTATTGATCGCATAATTGTTGCTATAGAAGGATCACCTAATTCCCATGTTGTTATGCAGTCTTGGCAGTATGATGGATCAGTAGTAAATTCTTTGAGTTATTATATATTGGGTGCTGAAGATGCTTACGGTAAAGATCGCTGGTTGGCAGGTGGGTTTTCTCTTAAACCAATATTTTTAAATTTAGCTCCCCTGAAAGCTACATATTCGGACGGGGTTTCGAGATATAATTCTGGTCATATTTATTTTTAGATTAAATAGCCTCGGTGAATGATAGGAACTACTAATGACTGAAATACTTTTACCACAAATAAATTTTGACAGTAACCCAGGTTACAATGAGTGGTCTTTTCTACATAAGATTTACAGTCAAGAATTTTATACAAGACTTTTGATTGGAAGTACTCCTGGTATTGTAGACAATACTAAAACCAATCCGGCTGTTGGTCCCTTCACAACTGGCAGACCATTAAATGTGAGCGTCAATGCTGCTAATACACAGACACTTGATATAACTAAGGGTTACGCTGTAACACCAAATTATCAAGTTATCATTCTAGACGCTAACCTAACTTCAGTTCCTTTACCGAGCGTAATAGCTAATACAGTCTATATAGTATGTATAGAATATAAACTTGTCGCCAGTGCAGAAACTAGGCTTAACAGGTTTGGCACGTCCGTTGAAGTTAGAAACGAGCGTCCTTCTACTACACCTTATGGTGGTGCAGATTCCACTTTAAGTCAGGCTGTTACTGTAGTTACTTTAACGGATTATTCAAATGCTTCGCTTTTTACACCTGACCGACTAGCTAATCTTGTTGTAATTGCTGTAGTTTCTGTTCTTGAAAATGCTACAACGGGTAACCTTAGTTTAGCAATAGATCAAACTCAGACTACTTTTTCTTTCAATCGTCCTTGGTTTAGTTTTCGTGATGAAGCACATAGATCTTATTTAGGATCAGGTGTCTTCACAGAAAATAACCCTCATGCTTTGAGTATTCAGGACTTATCGAGTTCTGGTTTCACCCTTTATCAGCAATTATCATCTAAGGGTGGAGTTTATTCTAAAGACTTTAGTTCTTATGGATATCCAGGTACTTTTTGTACTGAATTGATCAGCCTAAGTCGTATCGAAATAGATAAGACGGGTGAAATAACCCAAGATGCAGAACTTTCTCAGCTAGGCGGACGTTACTATGTAAAATTAGCTAAAGTCCCAACTCGTATGGGATCACTGTATTTTAGTGGTACTCCATGGAAGCCAGTTCCTTATTACTGGAAGCCTGGGACAAGATATTTAATCCTTGCACCACTAGAAAAGCCGTTGAATTATGGCTCATCTTTAGTTGTAGAATATTTTGCTGTATCCGCGCTTATGCCTCCCGCAGAGGATTTGAATCAAGGGGTACAGAGTTTTACTGTCACTCAACCTGCGAGCGGTGTTGATTTTATTGTTACAGGTGGTCAGTCGTTAGATGCTCTGACTTCAGATACGCTAAATTTAAGTGCATTACTCGGACCTATAAAAAAAGCGTATAATGTACTTTGTACCACAAACGGTACGTTAGTTACTTCACCACAAAATTTAGTCCCTGTTTTAAAAGTAACCGATCTTTTACAACAAACTACAATTGATATAAATCAATCTCCTTTAAATGGTGTTGCCGTTAGTTGGAGTATTGGTCTAACAAGAGCACCAAATTCAAATTTGAATTTAAATTTGATTATAAATGGTGTTGATACAAACGGGGGGATAGTAGAAGACATTATTAGTTTTACAGCTTCTCAGTATATGGACCAATCTGCTACTGATTTAGTAGAACAGCCTTTACAATTTAGAGTTACTAAATATAAATATACAAAAATAAACTCGATTAGAATCACTAATACTACTGATGTTCCAGATAATTCTGGCGACGAGGCTATTTTATCGTTGTGGGCGAATTTAAGTGAGGCTCCCGAAATACAAGAGTTAGCAAATGTTGCATCTTTTTTCTGGGATGGTCTAGGTGCAAGGCGTATTACAGATGCTAGAAGCATAGGCACTAGCATACAAAATACAGATCAGCGTGAGCCTCGGTTATCTCAACTAGTACCTGAGACTGATGCTTCGTTAGTACAAGAAATGTTTAATGTACTGATGGACCCTCCGCTTACTACCCCGTCTAATCAAGTTAAGCGTTTAGCACTTGAGATAGATCAAGATAGAGAATTTGGTGAGACTTGGAATAAATTTTCTAGCACGGATGCTACTGGTACAATTCAGTGTGTGGATTTCTCATATGTAACAGAAGGCATGACTATTCGCCTTGCTGAAAAAAAGGTTTTAACATTTGTCTCTACTACTGCTAATGCAAATATAGGCGAAGTACAAATACCTGTAAGTTCTGTAACAGGTAATACAGAAATCAGAAATAATATAGCAGCAACGGTTAATAACGGTACTTGGGATTCTAGTTGGAAAGCCACTGCCGGAGATACAAACGTATCGCTTACGCGCCCTGAAGCATTTCCTGACGGGTTTACTGTTTGTTATAGACAGAAACTAGTGTTTAATCAGGACTTTACGACTTCCCTTGCTACCATCACATTTACAATAGCAGGTGTGTCTATAGGCACCGTTACAGCACAGGGTACTCACGGTGGATCAATGGATGCCATCGTTACCGCTGTAAATGCAATTACGAGCCAAACAGGAGTTACGGCTGTTCGAGTATCTTCAACTCGTGATTATGTAATGCTCAACGGTAATGTTATTGGTGAGAAATTCATTGTAACGCTACCACAATTTTCAGGCGCTGGATTAACAACTGCCGTCTTTAGTAGTCCACTAGAAGCTTTCACTATAACGTCACCGACTAACGGTTATCTACCTACACCACATTTACCTAACAGGTTTTTATCGGCAGAGAAAAAATGGACGTATGTATCTAGAGCTATCCCTTGGGTAAATTTAAGTCTAAAAGCAGTATTAGGTTTTAATGCTGTTGCAGATATAAAAAATGCAGATCAACTTCAGATTGCCACAAATAAAATAATAGTAGCGAGAGTATCCCCCACTACTACTCTGGGTGAATTTTTAGTTGATCCAACTTCGTTATTAAATACATTAACAAATATTAGAGACGCTATTAATAACCCACTTTGGGAAAGTGGGTGTTACGCTGAGATTCATCCCTCAAATACTAAACTCTTAATTACAATAGGTGGTTACGCCACAGCTCAATTAATTTTGTTAAAAGAATCAGTAGCGAGCACTTGGCTGCTTGTAGACTACACTGCTTGTGGGGTTGATTCTGTCTTTAATGTAGTGAGTAATAAATGGGAAACTAAATCAACTCGTGGCTCTACAGGCTACGTTAAGGCACTTTATCCACTTGAAACTGCGGAGTGGAGATATCAGGTAATCAAACCTGCAGAATTAGTTGATACGTTTATACCAGCAGATGTAATTTTACCAGACACAGTAGACAGTGCTATTAGTATCACTGATCACGGTCTAGTGAATGGTGATCCGGTTTATTTCCAGACTACAGCGACACTTCCTTCACCTTTGGTTGTCAACCAAGTTTATTATGTGGTTAGTGCTACAAGTTTACAGTTCAAAGTATCTAAAACTAAAGGTGGAGATGCTATAAAACTGATCACTACGGGTACTGGTACACATTCTATTTATGTGAATCAGCCTTATGGACCTAATGATTGGTCGCCTTATTATCCGATGAGCCAACTGTCACCCACTGCTTATAAGCTTAATGGACCTACAGCTAGTTCGCTTTATTGTGTACAGTTAAGACTAATTGGTGCTGATAGTCGTGCTAATGCGTTTTCTCTGTATCAGATGACACCTGAAGTGGCTAATACAACTTTAGCTGCTTTAGCCACAAGACTAAGTGCTTTAGATGATCCTACTACTGGCGAAGTAGTAGTAGCTAGAGGCACAACGGCAAATCTGACTGCAAGGCTTAGTCAGGTAATAAATCCTGATGGTACTCCTATTCAAAATGTAGATTTAGAAGATGCTAAATTAAGCACGATACAACCAGAAGTCACTTCACTAAAAGAGCGTTTAGATGTATCTGACGGTTTAACATATTGGCTTACTGGTACTGCAGACAATTATCTTAAACCTACAGCACTAGGTAACCTAGCAATACCAGATCAAATTGTCAGTGGTCCGGCAGATACTCTTGGTAATAGTCAGTTTTTATATGCTAATGCAAATCCCAAAATAGTTTCTGTGGCGGGAACGTCAAGTGATCCATTGATTGTAGCTTTGAACGGTAATTATTATTCTTTTGCTCGCTCATTAGATGTTGATTTTACTAATTTACCATCTTCAGCAACACCTTATTACATACATTGCCAAATAAGAAATATAGCGATCAATTTTGTGCCAGCAGATATTACCGTAAACACTGAAAGATTTAATTTGTCTTATAGTGGTTTATTAGTTGGAGATCACGTTAAGTTTTCTACAACTGATACCCTTCCGGCACCTTTAGTGGCTGGTACTGTATATTATGTTAATGGTGTAGATGTTGCCGGTTTTTCTGTGTCTACAGTTCCTAATGGAAGTAGCATAGATATTACAGATACCGGAGCGGGTACACATACGATAACTCTTGTCGATCAAGAATTAGGTCAGATTGTTTTGAGTGGAAAAACTACGCAGGCTATTAGTGCAGGTAGTTCTACCATAAAATCAAATACATCTTTACAGCCTTTAATCAACACGATGCTCGCATCTAAAATTCCATTAGTACTTTGGATGAGCAGTGTTAACACAGCTACAGGGAGATCTTTTTTCTCACCTATAGCTACTGTGGTAGATAACAATACGATGACTATAGTGGGTGACGTTCCAGATATTATTCCGGTGAATACATATTTCGAAATTAGAAGTTACAGAGAATGTTATTTTACAGCACGGACCACACAAGTCCGGTCGCGTACTTCATTACCTATAGGTCAATGTATTTGGAACGGCACTAGTGTTTCAGATATTAGAAATTATAGGTATCAGGATAATTATATTAGTGAAATAAAAGGACCATATAGTGCCTCTACGGGGACGTATGGTACAGTTACGTTTGACCATAATTTAGGTAAGATTCCAAGTAACTTTAAATTATATTATCATTCTACGTCTACGGGTGATTCATCACCTACACTGATTGAGAATGATGCTTTATTTTCAGTCTCTACTACTAAAATTTTAGTAACTAACAGATATGCCAATGTTATTGTAAAAACTTTTAGCGGTACTAATATTCAAAATAATGCTTATTTACAGCTCGTAATTTAGGAAGTGAGATATGTCGCAAACAAGACAAGTCGTATTTGGTTCTTTGATAGAGACTGCAGATATGCCTACTGTAGTTTCAAACATGATGGAGCCAGGGCGTCTACAAGGTCTAGAGTTTTCAGTAGGCGCTGCTAATATTTTGCATGTATCCCCTGGATCTTGTTTATTACCTGATGGGGTAGTACTTACTGAAAGTAAAATATCTGAATTAGTAGTTGAAGCATCTTCATTTCCTACAAACTACACGATCATTTATCAACTCGAAGACACATCAGTAATTGGTGGTTCGCCTGCCCTTCTGTTAGTAATTCCTGGTATATTTAAACAAACGGACTATACGGATGCTACGGTAATTGGCTGGATTATGTATCCAGGCGGCAGTGCTCCTTTAAATAATTCTTTTTTCCTGCAACCTCGTCCGGTCAGAGTTATAAATCCCAAAGCTAGTATCTATAAAGAATATTTAGCTCCTTTTAATGACGCTATAAAAATATCTAGCGTAATAAATGTGACAGGTAATTTGACGACAGGCTCCGCTACAGTCTCAGCAGTTTCTAGTATGACAGGTATTGCTATAGGACAAGTCGTTACTGGAGCAGGCATACCTGCAAATAGCCTAGTTACAGGTGTAAATACTGGTTCTAGCCAGCTAACACTTAGTAATAATGCTACTAGCACGGCTACAGGTGTATCACTTGCTATAGATAATAGGTGGCAAGAGACTGTAGTATTAATCAATAATGAATATACTAAAAAATATTTAAACCTACTCGGTGTTCCAGCTATTTATAGCCTGGATTTACCTTTTATTGTTGATGGATCTGGTCAGCCAAATAAATTAATAACCCGCTTAAATGTTGATTTTTCATGTATTGTAACTTTTTATATTAAGTATAAAAATAATAATATTATGCTGGGAACCGTTGCAAATACAGGAAGTCTCGGTACTAGAGAGTTTTCGATACCTAAAAATCCTGCTATCACATGGACGTCAGGCACCACAGGTCAAGTTAATATTAAGATAAGTGCTCAGGGTGGTGCTTCGGCTTCACTGGCACACATTGGTTTATCCCAAGATAATTCGCCGTATTTAGTTTTTATCTAACACATAGATTAAATAGTACACCGATTAATTTTTTTAATTAAGCAACTTTTATAATATAAAAGTTGCTTTACACCTTTATAATAAAAATCGATATATAAAAAAGGAGATGGAAAATGGCTATTGGAGGAAAACTTAATTTACAAGACGGTGGAGCCTCGCACAACGTGTCTATAAAAGCACCGGACGCCGCTCTAACTGAAAATGTGATTCTTACAGACCACTGATGGATCAGGAGTGTTGAGCTGGATTGGATCTTCTAAATTAATTAAAATATTTATTTAACCCCACCTTTCGAGGTGGGGTTTTTTCTTAATTAGATTAAACAGGAGTATTTTCACAATTATTCCTGGGAGATCTTATGAAAGACACTAAGCCTATAAGTTTAGATGAAGAAACCCTTAAACAGTTCACTCCCGAAGAACAATTTTTACTCCGACCGCTTAAATCTGCTGTTATAAATATGGAAGCTGTAATTAAATTCCATGTAAATCAGCAAGAGCATCAAATCAAAAAAAATCCGTTTGTATCTTGGACACTCAATAAAATTGCGGTTATCGACAAGAATTGGCTCCAGCAGTTTAAAAACGACACTATGCCTATTCAAGACGGTGATTTTTGGCGAGTAAAAATCGAGCATGAAACATCACCAGGGCAACCGTTAGGTTGTTTTGTAGTACGTCCTTTATGGAAAGTGGACCGTAAAGATTTAGTGCCGCTTGCTCCTAGTACCTTTACTAAGGTGCAGCATGGACTTACTGTACTATTATATCCGAAAATAAGACCTTGGTTGCCTTGGATTATTCCAAAAGCTTTAAGGCAAATGATTATGAGAACTACAGGTGGAGCTGCTTTGGTTATTCCTTTGTTATATCAGCCGGAGCAAGAGCAAAAAGACGAAGCACCTTTAGATGGTTTTGAAATGTTATCTCATGAAGATGAGACACTAGGTGATTAATATTTATTTTAATTAGGAGATTTTATGACAGAGTTAGAACAGCCTAAACCAGAATTAAAGATTTCTACTTTTCTTGAAAAAGGTTTAGTTGTGATGGAGAAAGTTACTTCTAAAGACGTAACATTAAATAAAAATGAAATGATTGATTTGATTAATTTTGAAACTGCTGTAAAGTTTATTATTGAGGCAGAACAAAAATCTGAATTATCTAATCAAAAAGGAGAATAATGATGAAACGTACACTTTTAGTATCTGCATTGTTTGCTGCAGCATTGGCTTGTAAACCAAAACTAGATGAAGCTGTAAAAGAACCTGTTGAAGTAAAAACCGAAGTATTGCCTGCGGCACCGGCTGCACCTGCACCGGCAGTAAAAAAAGCTAAAAAACACCTTAAGAAAAAAGCTGTTGTATCTCCTCCTTGTGTTCAACCTGCGGCAGAAGTTAAATAATTTTATAAGGGTTGCCTTCGGGCAACCCTATAATTTTTCTGGATTTTGATGATTTATTTCTTACAAGAAACAGAGCCGCCATACCGCATAAAGATTGGTTATTCCGCCAATCCTACTAAGCGCATAGCCACTATAGCCGCGACACTGCCACAAAATGTACAGATATTAAAAATAATAGAGGGTAGTAGAGAAGATGAAAGTTTTTTTCATTACATCTACAAAAAATACCGTGTTGATGGAAAGCGTGAATGGTATCTGCCCGATACAGAATTACTCGATATTATCGATACACCCAATATTAAGGCAGGTAATTTTAACTAACCCGCTCTGTCGAAGGCTTTTTTACCCGCTACACAATGCTGGTCTTACCCATAAGCCAACCAGCTAAAATAAAAAACGAAACCATTACACTCGAATAAATATTTAAGTTTTTCTCAGAAAATCCGACAAGTCTATTAAGAATGAAGGGAGACTTGTATGAAAAACCTGCGGTACTAAATTTTCATCTCATACATTCAGAGACACCTTAAACCAGAAAAAGCCTTATTTAAACGAAGAAATCTTCAAGCTATACTCCTCTGGTATGACGCTCCGTAGGCTTGCCAAGATATTAAAATGCCATCAACAAACCGTAGCCAATAAGCTGATATTCTTAGGATCTAAGGCTTTAAAAATACACAATGATCGCATTGATAATGGTGAATTAAAAACGTCCTATGTCCAGTTTGATGAAATGGAAACCTTTGAAGTTAGTAAGTTACAACCAGTAGCTATCTCGTTGGCGGTAAGACCAAAAACAGGGGAAATAATAGACGTTGGCATAGCAACAATGAAAGCCAAAGGTCATTTGGCTGACCTAGCTTGGTTAAAAGGCATTGAACGTGATGACACCAGAGATGATGCTAGAAGGTCGGTTATGGCTACAGTAGCTCGTTGTGCCAAGGATAGGATCACCGTAGCGTCAGATGCCCTTGCTTGCTATCCCAAAATCATTAAGGCGGCTATGCCGCAAGCTGACATCAAGCAGATTCCAGCAGGAAGAAAAGATCCTGACGGTAGGTTTGATAGTCTATTCGGTATCAACCATACTTGTGCTTTATTAAGGCACGACCTATCGAGATTACGCAGGAAAACGTGGGTTACAACCAAGCGGCTTGATCGGTTATTTCTGCATCTTTATTTATACATTGCCTACCACAACAAGTATTCCAAACAGATGTTCTCATACCGTTGAAAACGGTAAAACATCGTTAAGTTAACTCCATAGATTAAAACTAGAATCTTGGAGTTAACTTATGCTGGATACTGTTACTTTGCTTTTAGGTGATTGTGCAGAAAAATTAAAAGAAATACCAGATGCTAGTATCGATCTGGTAGTGACCAGCCCACCTTACGACAATCTGCGCCAGTATAAAGGTTATTCTTTTGAATTCGAGAAAATTGCGGGCGAGTTATGCAGAGTGATCAAGGTTGGTGGGGTTATTGTGTGGGTCGTTGGGGATGCTACGGTTAAAGGTAGCGAGACAGGAACAAGCTTTAAGCAAGCCCTATATTTTAAGGAATTGGGATTAAATTTACATGATACGATGATTTACAGTAAACGAAATTATGTACCACTAACCCACAATAGATACGAGCAACAATTCGAATATATGTTTATATTATCAAGTGGTAGACCAAAAACTTTTAACCCCATAAAAATACCATCCAAGCAAGTGATGGGAGGCTCACAGTGGTTTGAAGCGGATGGGTCGCAAAGGGACAGGCACTCGCCTAGAGGAGTTAAGATTGATAAGACTAAACCTAATATTTGGGAATTCGTAATAGGTCACAATCAGAATGGACACCCAGCTACCTTCCCTCTCCAGCTTGCCAAAGACCACATTCTTAGCTGGTCAAACGAAGGAGACACCGTTCTCGATCCATTCACGGGCAGCGGCACGACAGGCGTAGCGGCAATCGAGCTAGGCAGGAAATTTGTAGGCATCGAGATTGCGCCAGAGTATTTTGAAATGGCTAAACAACGGATAGAAAACACAAAAACACAGAATATCAACCAAGTAACTGAAATTATTAATGATCCTGAATATGCGGAAATTGATTGGGGAAGTTAAGTGGTTATGCTAAGACCAGTATTCTAGGGCAGGTAAGAAGGATCATTCATTTTCTGATCTTCTTTCTGCTAGTTAAATATCATCTCAATCAAGGAGTGTTAACAATACCGAGGGCAAAATAATGTAGCTGACACCATGTTCGTCTTGTATGGATACTGCTTTGTAACCAAGTTTTTTAGCAATAACACCTCGGATACGCTGGGCTTCATGCCAAAGCATTATCGGATCTTCTTCACCAAGTAGATTACTAATATTATCTAAAATTTGTTTAGTTATTTTATTTTTGTGATAAAGTAATTCAAAGTTGTCAGCATCTTTTGGTGCTTTTATGTAGTCGTCAAAGTCAACCCATCGACTAATATCACCGCTGCTTTTTTCTAAACCAATAACTGAATATAAAAGATCCAAATCCCGACTATATTCCGTGTCCTTTTTACGATTTTTTAACTTTGTTTCTTCTTTTATTATAGATAAGACTTGATCCGTTTCAGGAATATCTTCTAGTATTTCATCTTTTTTTAGTCGTATTTCGTACACATATTTTCCGTGAGAACGTGCATCATCATAGTCCTTAGCCGCAAAGATAGCGTCAAAAAATCCATGGCTTGAATAGTCATTAACTTTAGTTAAACTCGGATCTCTTGAGCCGTGATATAAAATCTCATAAGCAGGGGTTGTTTTGAAGTCAGCGGTGACGAGAGAGTATTTATTTTTTACTTGGGAAAAGAAGTTGATCATGTGGTGAGCTTCTTTCTTATCTCGTCAGAGCACTGAATTTTAGCGGGGTCATCGACGTAGATCTTATCTTCTACGTTTAAGTCGTCGGGCAAAGAGGTGATCTTAGTGCGTCGGAGATCTAACCTCCCACCGACCTTAAGCCCTGCGGGCAAAGAGGTGATAGGAGTGTCACGGAGATTTAAAAACCCATCGACTTTAAGCCCTGCGGGCAACTCGGTGATCTTAGTGCCTTCGAGACTTAAATACCCATCGATCTGAAGCCCTGCGGGCAAAGAGGTGATAGGAGTGTTACGGAGATTTAAATTCCCACCCACCGTGAGCCCTGCGGGCAAAGAGGTGATAGGAGTGCCGTAGAGATTTAAAAACCCACTTACTTTTAGGTTTTCTGGTAGGTTATTCACGTCATATTTTTTACCGTCGATGGTAACTAGATGCACTGCATTTTCTACTTTAAACTTAGGTATTTTAAGTTCTTTGGGAACACTTTCGTGGTCTTTGTCCAGCACGTCCCAGTAGGTTTTCTTACCTGCGCTGTCTACTAAAAGAGCAACCTTAGCCCACGTGTTCTCTCGCGTATTAAGAGTCTTAGACAAAAGATAGTAGATATTGTTTGTGTCACTGTGGCTATTGTACTGCCTTCCGTCAGCTTCTGTGAT
>Ga0315273_10000099_pt1 | contig 73608 bp, 55 predicted proteins | sample YL17G02_0_MG_FD_205753 | JGI IMG/M metagenome (GOLD analysis project Ga0315273, IMG submission 205753) | Sediment microbial communities from Yellowstone Lake, YNP, Wyoming, USA - YL17G02_0 | ecosystem: Environmental > Aquatic > Freshwater > Lake > Sediment | place: USA: Wyoming | collected... | reverse complement strand
GAGCATCGCTCTTTCCTGCTTGGTCAGCGTCACCTTGTACCGGATCAGTGGCATGGCACTCCTCCCCTTGAGTGGGAAGAAGTGTAACACGATCTCTACGACATGTCAAGCGTGACATGACACTAGGACGGCCCTCCTACTCTTTGCGATCTCTTTGGAGGCACTCGCCAACAGGGTAGTGAAGGATATCGAAGACCTGGGACAGATCCACAAAATCGCGGAGAAGGATTCAACTGTTGAGAAGTGGAAGTTGATCCCGCTGCACCACCCTCACGCAAACCGAGAAGCCTTTGATACATCCTCAACGACATGGCAATCCTTTGTCGAACTCGTAAAGTGGCGGAATGAATACGCTCATCCAAAGGCAGTTGTGCCCGACGTCCGGCGCGGGAGGAAGACCGCCGAGGGACTTTGGACAGGGGATAGCGTGCTCGAATCGTCTGAGATTCCTCCCCGCATCCGCCAGGCCTTCCCGATCTTGGCCGGTCCACGGGTCTATGCCAATTCACAATTGCCTACGAGCCCGTACGATGTCATTTATGAGAATGCGAAAGCGGGGCAAGCAATCGTCGACAGGATGACAGAAAAACTGGACGAGCTGCTCTCTGGGCGACTAACGGCTGCCAAACTCTTGAAGGAGGATGATCAGGCTTTCGTCTTCCATCCCGACGGAACTGTCCAAAATCGCGAAACCACGAGGGGGCTGGGCTTCGCCGATTCCCCTGGAAGTCACAGCGAGGGGTCACCACAGCCCGACAGCGAAGCGACTTAGCCGGGTGCCCTGACCCCAGCCACGGCCGGACTGGAATCTCAATGGTGTGTGCCGGGTGCCTGTGCCGTCTCGCCTTCCGTACTCGAATCAGCCCGGTGCCCCACAGAGGGGAGCGTGGGCGAGTCTTCTTTCTGCGCTTTAGCCTCCCGATTGGCATCAGATCCGTCAACCCAGTAGACGCGCGCGGTGACTTGTCCGGTGGGTCAACTCGCAGACGGCCGAAAACGCCGCAGGCGCAGCGAGTTGGTGAGCACGAAAACAGAGGAGAAGGCCATGGTCGCCGCAGCGATCATGGGGGAGAGCAGAAAGCCGAATGCTGGGTAGAGCACACCGGCCGCGATGGGGATAGCTGCCACATTGTAAAAGAATGCCCAGAACAGATTGCCGCGGATTGTCGCCAGCGTACGCTTGCCGAGATCGACTCCATCGGCGATCGCACCAGCACGCGTACCCAACACCGTGATATCGGCCGCCTCCTTGGCCACATCAGTGCCGGTGCCGATCGCGATGCCCAAGTCGGCGACCGCCAGCGCGGGAGCGTCGTTGATCCCGTCACCGACCATGGCCACCTTGTGTCCGGCCTTCTGACGCTGCATGACGACGCGAAGTTTGTCTGCAGGAAGGACTTCGGCAATGGTCTCGTCCACGCCCAATTGCCGTCCCACCGACTCCACGGCGTTGCGACGGTCACCCGAAAGGAGCACCGTTCGCCAACCATGCTTCTTCAGGCGGGTGATAGCCGCAGCGGCGCCATCCTTGAGGCGGTCCCCGACCGCCAGCGCACCGATGAGGCGACTGTCTTGGGTCACGAGGGCAATGCTGTATCCGGCACTCTCCCACTCCTCGAGAATTCCGGCGACATCGATCACGGATATGCCGTGATCCTTCAACCAGATCTCGGTACCGATGCGCCAGCGCGCACCGTCAACTGTCGCTTCGATCCCTTTCCCGGACACGGCCTGAAAATCGGATACCTCGACTCCGGGCAAACCAGTTTCCTGCCCGGCCCGCTTGAGAATCGCCTGAGCCAGCGGATGCTCGGACAGCTCCTCGATCACACGTACGGCCGGCCAGAACTCCTGAGCACTCACAGACGGCGAGAGCCACTCGCCAACGAGGATTGGCTCGCCTGAGGTGACCGTGCCAGTCTTGTCGAGAATAATCGTATCGATATGCGCCAGAGCCTCCAGAGCTGAGGCGTTCTTGAACAGCAGCCCAAGCTGGGCACCGCGTCCGGTCCCCACCATGATCGCCGCAGGCGTCGCCAGTCCCAGGGCGCAGGGACAAGCGACGATCAGGACGGCCACCGCGTTGATCATCGCCCGCAAAAGGCGGGGTTCCGGTCCCCAGATCGCCCAGACCGCGAAGGTCGCCAGTGCGATCACGATCACAACCGGAACAAAGACCGCCGCGATCCGATCCACGAGTTTCTGTATCTGAGGCTTGCTGGCCTGGGCGTCGGCGACCAGCCGGGCGATCTGTGCGAGGACTGTCCCTGACCCAGTCTTCTCCACGCGGAATGTGATCGAACCGGTCGTGTTGATCGTCCCGCCGGTGACAGGATCACCCACCCCTTTGGCCACTGGCAACGGCTCGCCAGTGATCATGGACTCATCGATGGAGGACGATCCAAGAAAGACCACGCCGTCCGCCGCAACCCGTTCACCAGGGCGGAGCACTACCTCGTCCCCCACGTTGAGGTCGGAGGTATCGACCTCGACCAGTTGTCCGTTGCGACGAACACGCGCCTTGGGCGGGCGCAGTTCCAGGAGTTGCCGAATTGCCTGACGCGCCTTCCCCTTGGCCAAGGCCTCCATCCACCGTCCGGCAAGGATCAGCGTTACAATCATCGCCGCTGTTTCATAGTAAACCGACGTCTGCCACCCGGACGGACTCATCGCTCCCGGGGCCAGAGTCACCGCGAGACTGAAGAAGTAGGCCGTCAGCGTCCCGACCGAAATCAGCGTGTTCATATCGGCACGCCCGTGCTTGAGCGCCTGCCACATGCCTTTGTGGAACGGCCACCCAGCCCACCAGACAACCGGTGTCGCCAGCACCAGCGAGACCCAGAAGTTGACCGTGTGCGAGATCGCCAGAGCCGGCACGAAGTGACCCATCCCCAGCATGGCGACGGGCACAGTCAGAAATGCGGAGAGCCAGAAACGTCTCCGATAGTCCACCAGCTCCGCTCGCTGCGACCGCTCGACGATCTCGGTCACTGATGCGGCTTCATGACGGGGATCAGATCCGACAGACGCGAATCCCTCTCCAGCGGCGGGAACGATAAGTTGGTAACCCGCTGTCTTGACCGCCTCGGCCAGCCGAGACAACGGAGGAGGACCACCGAATTCGACAGTGGCGGTCGACTCGGCCAGGTTCACACTGGCCTTGGCAACACCTTGGACAGAGGCAAGAGCCTTCTCCACCGCCAGGACACAACTGGCGCAATGCATGCCGACTACAGGAAATGTGGCGGACGTCTGCTCTTGTGCGGGCATCAGGAGCTTGTAGCCCGCGTCCTTAACAGTCTCAGCCAGCTTCTGAGGCGTCACGACTGATGGCAAGTAGCGGACGTGTGCGGTGGCGGCGGCGTAGTTGACCGTCGCCTCCTGGACTCCATCAATGGCGCTCAGGGCTTTCTCGATGGTCGCCACGCAGCTTGCGCAGCGGATGCCGTCAACCGCCGCCGTCAGTGATGCGACATCTGAATCAGGCTGCTTCTCAACCTCGCGCGGAGTCTTCCCGATTTGGACGAGGTCACCCATATCACCCGCGGTCCTGTTTCGACCATGACCCCTCAAGACCAATACCGCACATGGTTCCAATCTATTGGTGGCGTGGGCGTCCCGCCCATGATTCACGGGCGGGACGTCCGTGCCACCAAGGCGATCACCCTCAGATCCTGCTCGCGATCTTCGTGATCAACGCCTCGGCCTCGTCCGCCAAAGGCGCGATATCGGTGCGTCCGCAAATCGAAAATTGTGCCTTCGGAGACAGAAAGGACACCGTGGCTGTGCTGTCGTCATTCTCGTAGACAATCACGTTGCAGGGCAGAAGCAGCCCGATCTCTGTCTCCGCCAAGAGGGCACGTGAGGCCAGATGCGGATTGCAGGCGCCGAGGATGACATAGCGCCGGAATTCCAGGTCGAGCTTCTTCTTCATCGTTGTCTTGACATCGATCTCCGTGAGAATTCCGAATCCATCTTTCTTCAGTTCTTCGGTTGCCTTGGCCACCGCCTGGTCGAAGGAGAGGTTTGTCTTGACGGAATACCCGTACTTCGTCGCTTTCATCGTTGCCTCCATTGTCATCGACTAACCCCGCGCTTTAGCGCGGGGTGCCGGCTCACCTGCGCCCTGTCAGCCCGCCACGGCGGGCTGAGAATAGAGGGAGAGTGTCCCCCGATCACCCCGCTGAAGCGGGGTGTTAGAAGAAGAAGGTCCACGTCGGCCGGGCCGTAACATCCTCCCCCTCTGTCCACTTCTTGCACGGTAAGACAAATTCTGCAAAACCATCAAGCCCGTTGTCCGCAACACAGTAACCTGTGACGGCGGTCAGTACGACTTCAGCGCCGCATCCAGATCGGCGATCAAGTCATCGACATGCTCGATACCGACTGAGACACGGATGAGGTCGTTTGTGATTCCACGGCCCTCACGCAGTTCCTTCGGGATTGATGCATGGGTCATGAGTGCCGGGTGTTCGATGAGCGATTCCACACCACCGAGCGATTCGGCGAGAGCAAAGATCTTCGTGGACGCGCACACTTTGCGCGCTTGGGCTTCGTCGCCATCGATATAGAAGGAAATCAGCGAGCCAAATCCCGACATCTGCTTCTTGGCGGCCTGGTGATACGCGAAGCTCGGCAGACCGGGATACAGAACCTTCTTGACGCGCGGATGGTTCTCCAGGAATTCGGCGATCGCGCGGGCATTGGCCTCGTGCTGGCGCATCCGCACCGCAAGAGTCTTGAGGCCCCGCAACACAAGCCAGCAGTCGAACGGTCCCGGTATTGCCCCCATGGCGTTCTGTGCAAAAGACAGCCGCTCGTAGAGCTTGTCGTCTGACAGGACGGCAGCGCCCCCGACCACGTCGGAATGTCCCCCGAGAAACTTCGTGGTCGAATGCACCACCATATCGGCTCCCAGATCCAGAGGGCGCTGGAAGTAGGGGGACGCGAACGTATTGTCGACGGCCACGATCAGCCCATGCTTCCTGCCCAACTCAGTTGCGGCGCGCAGATCTGTGATCTTCAGCAGGGGATTGGTCGGAGTCTCCAGCCACAACATGCGCGTGGTCGGTTTAATCGCGGCCACGACATTCCCAAGATCAGACGTGTCCACAAATGTGAAGTCCAGTCCCCAATCGCGGAATATTCGCTCGAAAATTCGATACGTGCCCCCGTAGACGTCATCCGATGAAATGACGTGATCGCCCTTTTTCACCAGCGACAGAGACGTGGCAATCGCCGCCATACCGGAGGCGAACCCCAGACCGTACTTTCCCCCTTCGAGCGCGGCGATACATTCCTCCATCGCCTTGCGCGTCGGATTATGCGTACGAGAGTACTCGTATCCTTTGTGCTGCCCGATCGCGGGCTGGACATAGGTGGCGGTCTGGAAAATCGGGACAACAATCGCGCCGGTTTGCGCTTCCGGCTCCTGGCCGGCGTGGATGGCCGCTGTTTCGAAACGCATCAGATTCTCGATTTGAAGGGTGAGCGATTCTGGATGTACGTCAGCTATTCCTTGAAAGTCCGTGCGAGGTAATCAATCAGGTCAATCTTCGTGATCACGCCTGAGATCGAGCCGCCATCGAGTACGACGGCCATCTCGCGCCCGGAGGAAAACGCCTCAGATACCGATGCCAGCGAGGTTTGCGGCGTGACCGTGTGCACGCTCCGCTTCACGATCGAACCGACCGGTTCCACAATCCGGTGTGTCCCGCTCATCATGTGTCTGAGCAAATCGGCTTCGCTAATCAGCCCGACCAGCGTCCCATTCTCCAGGACCGGCAATTGCGAGATGTCGTGCTCCTTCATCTTCGCGACGACCTTGAAGACCTTCTCATCGGTCGTCGCGGTCACGACCTTCGATGGCCGTCCGGCCAGAAGATCGGCGACTGTCCCCAGCCGGGGAGTCTCATCGAGGAAGCCATTGTCGCGCATCCACTCGTCGGAGAACATCTTCGAGAGGTAGCGTGAACCGGAGTCGGGAAGAATGGTCACGACACATCCGAAACGATCATGACTGGCCAGATACTTCACCGCTCCCGCGACGGCCCCGCCCGATGAGCCGCCAGCAAACATCCCTTCTTCAGTCGTCAGACGGCGCGCCATCTGGAAACACTCCCGGTCGTTGACCTGCACCATGTCGTCGACCACAGAGAAATCCATCGCCTGGGTCACCATATCCTCGCCGATTCCCTCGACCTTGTAGACTTTGGGCTCAATCAGCTTCTTGTCTTTGAACCAGTTGTAGAAAACCGACCCCTCCGGATCAACCGCGATGATCTTGACTTTCGGGTTTTTCTCTTTCAGGAATCGCGCCACGCCAGACAGCGTACCGCCGGTGCCGATACCCGCGATCAGGCAGTCGACCTGACCCTCGGTCTGCCCCCAGATTTCGGGACCTGTGGTCACATAATGCGCTTCGATGTTGTCGGGGTTGTGGTACTGATTCACATAGAACGAGCCGGGTGTCTCGCGCGCAATGCGCTTGGCGATCTCGTAGTACGATTCCGGCGAGTCGGCCGGGACATTCGTCGGAGTGATCACGACCTTGGCGCCATACGCCTTGAGCAGATTGACCTTCTCGGTGGACATCTTGTCGGGCATCGTGAAGATCGCCTTGTACCCGCGTACGGCGGCAACCATCGCGACCCCGACACCGGTGTTTCCGGACGTGTTCTCGACAATCGTGCCACCGGGTTTGAGCTTCCCCTCCTTTTCGGCCTTATCGATGATATGGATCGCCATGCGATCTTTGATCGAGCCTCCGGGATTCAGAAACTCGAGTTTCGCCCAGATCGGTGTCTTCAGACTGCCGCAGACGCGCCTGAACCGCACCAGCGGAGTCTGCCCTACTGCTTCGAGAACACTGTTGAACTGCCCTTTTCCCACGCCGCAATCACTCCAGTCTTCGGCTTCGCCGAACGAGGGAAGAATCTACGGGAGGTGTGCCGGGAAAGTCAATCGAGCGGGGAGACCAAAGGAATCCACCTGCAAAGTGATTTGCACGGCACACCGACCGGCGTTATCTTCGGGCCGTAGCGGCTCAACCGAGCCGTGATCGCGCCATGCGCCAAGTCGTTATCGAAAACCCGGTGATCAACTCGCCTTTCGGGGAGCCGGATCGGCATTTCCGGTTCACCGAAGAAGGCATCACCGACGAGACTGTCCACGGGCGGCGCATTAGTAGCTACTTCGTTCCCATCGCCCGCCCCAAGAAGAAGGGCAAGCAACTCCAGTTCGAGACCGAGTGGACGCAAGACCGTATCGAAGAGAACAAGCTCGTCAACCAGATTCGCTCGCGTGTGAGTCTCTGGCGCGAAGGCCGCTACATCGGCGTTACACCGACAACCAGCCGCCTGCTTGCGTATTGGACCGATCCTGACCGCGAGAAGAAGCTGTTCTTTTGCCAGATCGAAGCCCTCGAGACTGCGATCTACATCACCGAGGTGGCCAGGAAATACGGCGATGCGTGGATCGAGAACGCGATCCGCGAAGCGAACGACACGTCGAATCCCGGTCTCCCCCGAACGGCATTCAAAATGGCCACCGGCTCTGGGAAGACTGTCGTCATGGCGATGCTGATCGCCTGGCAGGCGTTGAACAAACTCGCGAATCCACAGGACGCGCGTTTCTCGGACACGTTTCTCATCGTGACACCGGGAATCACCATCCGTGATCGGCTGCGCGTGCTCCTGCCGAACGACCCGCAGAACTACTACCGCCAGCGCGACATCATCTCAACCCAATTACTGGAGCAACTTGGCCAGGCGAAGATTCTCATCACGAACTTCCACGCCTTCCTGCTGCGGGAAAAAGTCGCCGCCGGCAAACTTACGAAAGCGATTCTCTCCCAAGGCAAGACCGACGCGTTCACTGAAACGCCCGATCAGATGGTCCGGCGCGTCTGCAAGGACCTGGGAAACAAGAAGAACATCATCGTGATCAGCGATGAGGCCCATCACTGTTACCGCCGCAAGCCCGACGGCGAAGATGTGAATCTCACCGGCGACGACCGCAGGGAAGCGCAGAAGCGCGAAGAGGAAGCCCGCGTGTGGATCTCCGGTATCGAGGCAGTCAGAGGCAAGATTGGTGTCAGGACTATCTATGACCTGTCTGCCACGCCGTTCTTCCTTCGCGGTTCCGGTTACCCGGAGGGTACGCTCTTCCCTTGGGTCATCTCCGACTTCTCGCTGATCGATGCGATCGAGGCCGGGATCGTGAAGGTGCCCCGTGTCCCTGTTGCCGACGATTCGATGACCGGCGACCAGCCAACCTATCGTGATCTTTGGCTCCGCATCCGCGAGGACCTGCCCAAGAAGGGCCGCAAGACCGAGGAAATCGGCGGTGAGCCGAAGCTGCCGGTCGAGTTGGAGGGGGCTCTGCACAGTCTCTATGCCAACTACGAGAAGTATTACCGTCTCTGGGAGAATAACACGGAGGCCCGCGCCAGGGGCATCACGCCGCCGGTGTTCATCGTCGTGTGCAACAACACAAACGTCTCCAAACTTGTCTTTGATTACATCGCTGGCTGGGAGAAGCCGGTTGGCGAGACGACCATTGTTCAGGCCGGTCAATTGGCCATCTTTCGCAACGACGACGGCGACGGTGGCTGGCTGCACCGCCCCAATACGATCCTCGTGGACAGCACGCAACTCGAATCCGGCGATGCCATGAGCGATGACTTCAAGAAGATCGCCGCACGCGAAATCGAAGAATTCAAATCCGATTACCGGGTCCGCTTCCCGGGGCGAGACGCCGAGACTCTCACCGACGAGGACCTGCTCCGCGAAGTGATGAACACCGTCGGCAAAGTCGGCAAGCTCGGCGAGAACGTGAGGTGCGTCGTCAGCGTCTCGATGCTCACCGAAGGCTGGGATGCGAACACCGTCACGCACGTGCTCGGGATTCGGGCCTTTGGCACACAACTCCTCTGCGAGCAGGTTGTCGGACGCGCCTTGCGACGCATGAGCTATGCCGCGAACGCGAAGGGTCTCTTCGAGCCGGAGTACGCCGAGGTGTATGGTGTCCCCTTCTCCTTCATTCCGTGCAGCGGCTCGACCACCGATCCGAAGCCGGGACCCCTGCCGACCCGCGTGCGTGCTCTCGAAAGCCGCGTTGCTTGCGAAATCACATTTCCCCGCTTGGTCGGCTACCGTTTCGATGTGCCCGGCGAGCGGTTCACGGCCGCCTTCACAGAGGACTCCAATCTGTCGCTCTCGACGGCCGACATTCCGACAAAGACCCAACTCGACCCCATCGTCGGCGAAACGAGCATTCATACACTCGACGATCTGCGTGCACGCAGGATGAATGAGGTTGCCTTTGTCGTCGCCCGCCGCACGCTGGAGAAGTACTTCCATGACGACGACGGGAACCCCAAGCCCTGGCTCTTCCCGCAACTCCTCTCCATCACGAAGAACTGGCTTGCGGAGTGTGTGACACTCAAAGACAACACCTTCCCGCAGTTGCTGCTCTTGGTGGAATTCACCCACGATGCCGCCGACCGGATCTACCGGGCCATCGTCCCCTCTGGCGACGGCACCCCAGCGCTGAAACCGATCCTCCGTCCCTATGACCGGCAAGGCTCAACCCGATACGTCGATTTCGACACGACCCGCGCAGTCTACGCCACGCGCGAGGACAAATGCCACATCTCCCACGTCGTCGCCGATACCGATTCCTGGGAGCAGAAGCTGGCCCAGACCCTCGAAGACATGGACGAGGTCATCCGTTACGTGAAAAACCACAATCTCGGCTTCACCATCCCATACACGCTCAACGGGGAAGAGAAGAACTACACTCCCGACTTCGTCGCCTGTATCGACGACGGCCACGGGCCGAATGATCTGTTGAATCTTCTCATCGAGGTCACCGGCGAGAAGAAGAAAGACAAGGCCGCCAAGGTCGCCACCGCCCGGACGCTCTGGGTGCCCGCGGTGAACAACCATGGTGGGTTCGGACGCTGGGCCTTTCTTGAAGTGGACGATCCATGGGATGCGGCGCAAGCGATTCGGTCTTATCTTGCCTCCGGGAGGACGATCACGGTATGAATCCACAAGCGCGGCTGCCTGTAAACAGTCTGAAATCCTTCTGCCGTAAGTGGGGCATTCGCGAGATGTCCGTCTTCGGCTCGGTGCTTCGCGATGATTATCGCGGCGACAGCGACATCGATTTCCTTGTGACCTACCGCGAAGGCGGCAAACCCGAATGGCCGGTGATTCTCGACTTGGAGGAAGAGCTGGCGAAGCTGGTCGGGCGCTCCGTCGACGTGGTGGAACGCCGCCTTGTCGAGGCCAGCCGTAACTACATCAAGCGCCGCCACATCCTAAGCACTGCGGAGACAGTTTATGATGAAGGATGACGGATACCTGCTCGACATGCTCAACGAGGCGCGCAAACTTGCTGCCCGATTCTCCGGATCGAGCCGGAGCGAACTTGACCGTGACGAGATGAGACGGGATGCGGCTCTCTGGTCGCTGACAGTCATCGGTGAGGCGGCCGGAAAAATCAGCGGCGAATTCCGCGATCAGCATGGCGAAATCCCGTGGCGCGAGATCATCGGCCTGCGCAATGTCCTCGTGCACAATTACGCCGAGATCGACATGGACAAGGTCTGGGGTGTCATTTCACGTTCAGTACCGCGGTTGATCCCGGCTTTGGAAGCAGTGGTTCCGAAAGAGGATGAGATCTGATGCCAGCAAAGAAAAAGACGGCGAATCCGACCCCCGTCGCCTCCCTCCGCCACAAGGACAGGAGGACCAACATCCCGACCGAGGAGTTGCGCGACTTCGTGGCTGAGGACGAGCAGGCGCCGAAGACCATGCTCTACCCGCGTGATCCGTCGCTCGACCCGCAACTGGTCTGGAAGGGCAAGGATGAACAGGACCGTTTAGACCTCGCCGTCCCGGTCGTGCCCATCTATATCCAGGAGAAGATTCACCCGCAAGCGATCATCGACGCCCTACCGCGAACCGAGCAGCCCGCCGACGGTCAGACATCGTTCTTCGCCGACTTTAATGGCGGCCCGGCGGAGTTCGAACAGAAAGTTGAGTTCTACCGGCACGAGCAGAATTGGTCGAACCGCATGATACTCGGCGACTCGCTCCTGGTGATGACCAGTCTGGCCGAGAAGGAGGGACTCAAGGGGAAGGTCCAGACGATCTACTTCGACCCACCCTACGGCATCAAGTTCGGCTCCAACTGGCAGGTCTCAACGCGCAAGCGCGACGTGAAGGACGGCAAGGCCGAGGACGCCACCCGGCAACCTGAGCAGATTCGCGCGTTTCGTGACACGTGGAAGCTCGGGATCCACTCGTACCTTGCATACCTTCGCGACCGACTTGTTACCTCCCGCGAGTTGCTTACCGAGACGGGAAGTGTCTTCGTCCAAATTGGCGACGAGAATGTGCACCTCGTGCGGAGTGTGATGGATGAGGTGTTTGGGAGTGAGAATTTCATCGGCATAGTCGTGTTACAAAAGACAAGCGCGCCAACTGATAAGTATGTGCCTACGGTATCTGACTTCATAATCTGGTATGGCAAGGATCGGTCTTGCACGAAGTACCGACAGTTGCATCGAGAGAAGGGCGTCGGAACAGAAGGTGGAAGCCAATACACTTGGGTTGAGCTTCCAGACGGTACAGAACGCCGCCTTACCGGCGAAGAGCGAGAGAACCCATCGGTCATACCAACCAATGGCAGAGTCTTTGCTGCCAGTGACGCAAGTTCGAGTCACGAATACAGCCTAGGCAAAGAGCCTGTTCAGTTCAAAGGACGTTCTTTCACTCCCGGTGGTAGATATTGGAGTACCAGCCCGGACGGGATGAATCGTCTCAGATTGACAAATCGCTTGGTCATTTCAGGAAACACGCTTTTCTATAAGCGATACCTCGAGGACTTTCCTGTTTTTCCGCTTACAAACATTTGGACTGATACCAGCAGTAGTTTTGGCGAACGACTCTATGTTGTGCAAACTACCACTAAAACAATCGAGCGCTGTCTCCTGATGACCACCGACCCCGGCGACTTGGTGCTTGACCCGACCTGCGGCAGCGGCACAACAGCTTTTGTCGCCGAGCAGTGGGGCCGCCGCTGGATCACGGTCGACACCAGCCGTGTTGCCCTTGCCCTCGCTCGGACACGGCTCATGTCGGCCAAGTATCCGTACTACCTGCTCGCGGACTCCGAAGCCGGAATCCAGAAAGAAGCCGAACTCACCGGCCAGTTCCCGCCGTCTCACAAACCGGAGGGGGACATCAGGAAAGGGTTTGTCTACAAGCGCGTACCCCACGTAACGTTGAAATCCATCGCCAATAATCCGGACATCAAGGAGGGGATGACCCGCGCCGAAATCGACGCGGCCATTGCCCGCCACACCGAGCAGGAGACGCTGTACGATCAGCCTTACGAGGACAACAAGACCATTCATCCACCATCCACCAATCCGACTTCGCCACGATGATCCTCGACAATCTGCGTAAGGCTGGCGTGCAGAACACGAAGAAAGGCGAGAGGCTCAAGTTCGACCGGCTCGACCCCTTCGCAGGCTCATGGATCCATGCCGCCGGAACCTATATCGCAGTGAATAGTGAAGAAGTGGATAGTGAATCGTCACCATCCACAATTCACGGTTCACCATCCACAACCAAGCGGGTTGCAGTTTCCATTGGCCCCGAGCACGGCACCGTTGGCCCGCAACTGGTCAAAGAAGCGGCAAAGGAAGCTGTCCAAGGTGTCGGATTCGACGTCCTCATCGTTTGCGGTTTCGCCTTCGACCCGCACGTCGCCGAAGAGGCCAAGCGTTACGGCAAGCTCACCGTCCTGGCCGCCCGGATGAACCCCGATCTGGCGATGGGCGACGAGCTCCTCAAGAAGACCGGCGCGGGCAACCTGTTCATGGTCTTCGGCGAGCCGGACGTCGTAGTGGATAGTGAAGAGTGGATAGTGGATAGAGCGGGGAAGAGAGTGGTACGGTATGAGCAGCTTAAACGACTATCGGGACTTGGAAGTCTGGAAGAGATCAATCGAACTGGCAGGAAAGATGCAACGTATTTCCAGCGGCTTTCCGCGCGAGGAGCTGTTCGGGCTGACGTCGCAGATACGGCGGGCAGCAGTATCCATTCCGGCAAACATCGCGGAGGGATCGGAAAGAAACGGAACGAAGGAGTACATCCAGTTCCTGGGAGTGGCTCGGGGATCGGCGGCGGAACTGGAGACGCTGATCGTGCTGGCGGAGGAGTTCGGCTATCTGACCAGGGAGCTGGCCAAGCCGCCGCTGGAGGACTTGCTGACCATACGCAAGATGCTCTCCGGCCTGATGAGATCGCTGCGCTCCAAGCTCTAACTGCCGCCGCTCTCCCCCTATCCACGATCCACTTCTCACAGGTCACCATCCTCGGCTTGGATGTCTACGACCCCACGACTGGCGAGATTCGCTCCTCCTCCACCGACGACATCGCCTGCTGGTTTATCGATACCGATTACAACGGCGAGAGCTTCTTCGTCCGCCACGCCTACTTCACCGGAGCCGAGGAACCCTACGAAAGGTTGAAACGTGCCCTGAGAGCAGAGATCGACGAATCCGCCTGGGCGTCGCTCTACAGCACCCGGAGCCGCCCCTTCGATCCCCCGTCAACAGGCAAGATCGCCATCAAGGTGATCAACCATTACGGGGACGAGGTGCTGAAAGTGTTTGAGATCAAACCGTAAGAGGCGCATCTATGGCATCGACCAAAGGCCAGCACGCTCGACTGCCAGCGCGACATCCTGCGTCGCAACCACCATGCCGAACGCTCTGCTCATGGCCCACCTCCTTGACTAAACCATCCGCCCGATCCCGCCGCTGTACTACTCGCTTTCCTACTTGGAATACCTATGACCGGGACGCTTATTCCCACAGTACAAATGAAAAACCCTCCGCTTTGGGCAGAGGGTTCAATGAGAAAGAGGGGGAAATGCTAAGTGTTCAATTCTTGAAAATGAAGTCCACTTTGTAGGTGATCCACACGGCCACGGGGCGGCCGTTCTGGATTGCCGGTTTGTACCGGTTCTTGTACGCCGCTTCCACCGCCGCTTCCTCGAAGCCGACATTGCTGCCGGAAGGCTTAACGACGCGTGCGTCGCGAACCTTGCCCTCCTTATCTACAAGGGCCTGAATCCACACGGTGCCAGTCTTCTGGGTGAGACCTGCCATTTCGGGATAGACCGGTTTTTCCTCGTAGATCTTCGCCGGCTGTTCTTCGACGGCGACAAATTCACCGGCTTGCGGGAAGTACTCCTCCCCCAGCGCACTGGGATCAACCACAACCGAATCGCCATCCCTGCCCGTGCTGGGCGCGACAACAGGCGCCGACAACTCCGCCAACTCAGCGCGGGTCGCAAACCGCACGTCCTCCACCGCCTCCTCATCGGGTACAGGGGTCGGAATTCCGATGGAAGGCGGAGCAATGTTCGGTTCGGCCACGTTGACCAGCGGCTTGGCAGCGGTCATCGATGGAGGCGGGGCGATATCTGACAGAGACTTGATCCGCACAATCCCAATGGGTTCGACGTCGGAGCGCGACTTGATGTACTGGTAGAACAGCATCCCCCCGATGAGAAGGAGATGGAGCAGGGCGGCAAGACCGACCCCCATGGCCATGTTCCGCTGGTAGGATCGCTTGAGCTCAAAGGCGCCGTACCAGCCCGGCGCAACTGCTGCAGATGATTTGGCGCTCATGGCGTGGCTGTCCCTTCTTCCGTTTCCGCTTCACCGGTCACCTTGGCGATTGTCTTGGTGTCAAGGCGTGTCCACGGGCCCAGGGAGAAAACATAGGAGAAATCCGGTTCGTCTTTGGGACGAAGGCCCTTCTCCTTGGCGATTCTCTGCCCCTCCTTCAAGCGGTACTCGACGATTTCGATCCGATCCAGCACCTCTACCATACGCGAGTACCGGGCCCCCTTGTTGATCTTGACCAGGGTCACCAGTCCAGGAATGTCCCGCACCTTCTCTTCCAGCATCTTGGGCAGTCCCGTCAGCTCGACCTGCTGCGGATCATCCTTGCCAACATTCCAGAACATCCGGTTCTTGGCATCGATCCGCAGGATCAGGACTTTCGATTCTCCCGTCGGCCTTTCTTCTTTCGACCGCGGAAGGTTGATCTCCATCGCCTGAGGCTCCGAGAAGATGGTCGCGACCATGTAGAAAATCAGCAGGAGGAACGCGATATCCACCATCGGCGTCATGTCGATGCGAATCGAAACCCGCCGTTTGGGCCGCCTTAGACCCTTCTTTTTCCCCGCCGGCTTTTCTCTGCCTACATCAACCGCACCCATTATGCAACTCCCTCACAGGGAGAATCCCCCACGGGCCGCTCTTGATCCGGCCCAGAAACGATTCTTCCTGCTGCTCGTACCTGCACCATCTTATACACTCCAGGGCCCACAACCGGTCAACCACCACCAGCCACGCGAGAGAGCGAGCGGTCCAAGTCCGTTACAACCTGGAAACTGGTGAGGTTCTGCTCCTGCATTGCGCTCATGATCTTCTCAACGACACCATAGGAGGCGTCTTTGTCGGCCTTCAGCACCAGGAAGAGATTACCGATCTTCTCCACCACCGCCTTCAGCCGCATTTTCTGAATCTCAGCACCGACCATTTCGGGTGTGGACCTCAGGTAGTCGCGCACCGGGATCTCGATGGAGTCACCGACTGTGGGATCGAATCTCTTGGCCTTGATGATGAAATCAAGGAAAACCGAATCTTGCTTGGTGACCGTGATCGTGATGAAGTTCTTCAGCGGCAGTTGACGTTGCGAGGTGGAGGTCGGCAAAACGACCTGCTGCTGCTCCGGTGGCTTGAACTGCGTCGTCGCCATGTAGAAGATCAAGAGCAGGAACGCAATATCCACCATCGGGGTCATATCAATGCGGACCGCGACCCGCCTTTTACCTTTTTTGGTCATGACTTACGCACCGGCTGTGCGCGCTTCGCGCTGCTTGAGTAGCTGTACGACCTCATACGAGGCCTCGTCGATCGTGTAATTGAAACTGTCGACTTTGTTGACAAAGAAGTTGTAGGCCACGATCCCGATGATCGCGTCGAACAGCCCTCCGGCGGTATTGACCAGCGCTTCCGAGATACCCGTGGCCAGGGAAGTGGCGTCGATGACTCCACCGGCCGCGTGGCCTGTCGCCTTGAACGCGCGAATCATGCCGATTGTGGTCCCGAGAAGACCGACCATGGTCGCGATCGATGCGATCGTCGACAGGGCAATCAGATTGCGCTCCAAAAGAGGCACTTCCAGCGAATTGGCCTCTTCGATCGCCCGCTGGGTTTCCTCGACGCGCTTGTCCGTATTCAGCGTCCGGTCGTCCTTAACCTGCGCATAGCGTTCGATTCCCGCACGCAGGACATTGGCACAGGAGCCGCGCTGTTTGTCGCAGGCCGCCACGGCGCCCTGAAAGTCGCTCTTGTGAAGCGAGTCAACGATATGTTTGAAGAACGCCTGAACCGAACTGGCGCCGCGCGCTTTCCTCAACGTGAATAGACGTTCGAGAATAAAGGCCACCAGCATCACGGACATCGCAATGAGGAGGGCAACGAGAGGACCGCCCAGCTTCAGATAGTCCGGCAACTGCGTCCAGATGATGAAGCCAGTAGCCAAAGAAACCACCAGCACGACTACGAAGAACAACCCTTGTTTCACCAACCGCCTCCTTTGACCCGGTCGATTGCGTCCCGAAACTCATACCGATGGGGCGCAACCCCTGTATGTTTTCCCGTTTAGCCTTTCAATTCCACCACATTAACAACCGTTGCAATGCTTGTCGCTGCGCCGGTGGCGATCCAGCCAGCAGAGTTTGGTCAGACTAGAGATCCCCCGACTTCACTCCCGCCACCAATCCCGCTGCCATGGCCGAATAGGGCCCGTACGAGAGCAAGGTGAGGAGAACACCAAGTCCGTAGGACTCGCCGGGGTCGATCAGTCCCCAAGTCGAGTACCCCGGAATCTGTCCGCCAGCCAGCGACAGCAGGGTAATAACCAATCCGGCAAAGAATACTGCGTAACCAAACTGCAGCGGTTTGCGCAGGCGCGCCTGATACATGTCATCGGAAGGCGCTTTCATCCAGAGCGCCGCCAGGGTCCAGGCACCAAACAGCGGCGTAGCGATCATCATGAAGAGACCCAGAATGGCCGACAGACCCACCGTAAGACCGCCGCCGAAAGCAGTCCCAATGCCGCCCAGCAACGCCCCCAGCGTCCCTGGCCAGGACAATGAGAAGTCGCTGCCTCCAAAAGCGCGGAAATGGACCCACGGCATTACCACGGTGAGGAGCATGACGGCGCCCATGGCCGTCAGAATGAACTTGTCCGCCTTGGTGATAGCCACGTCGCGCAAAAGCGAGAAATCCCGGTCCAGCGAGGAAACGCCGGAACCAACCTGTGCTTCCTTCCTGTAGCCGGCCGCCTCCGTTTCGGACTTCCAGAAACGGGGGACGCGCTTCGGGTAAACGTCGAAGCCGATGTATCGAAAACGCACTTCCTCGGGCGGGCCCTGATCAGCACGGGGCTGCGAGGAGATCTGATCGGGTTGGGATGCGGTCATAGTCATCAGTGGGCTCGGCTGCCCCCGTGAACTGTCGGGGAGCACTCAGTTCTTCTCGATGATCTGCTCGTCAATCAATCTCATCAGATCCCGGGCATCCTTGTGGCCGGAATCGCACTGCACGACTTTCTCGCACAGCTTGTAGGAACCATCCTTGTCCCCGGACTCGTAGAGCGCATAGGCGAGCCACCAGCGCAATTCATTGTACTTGCAGGGCGCCTCGCGTGTGGCCTCAAAGCATTTGTAGGTCCGCTGCAAGACGGGGACTGCACCCGTGTAGTCCTTGGCCGCAAAGAGCGTGAATCCGAACCACTGGCGATGGTCGCAGACGTCCGGCTCGCGCTCCATGAGCCAGCGGTAGCACTTCTGGGCATTGGTCAGGCGCTGCATTTTCACCAGACGCGGGGCCGCCAGTTTGTACCCCCGCTCCATATAGATCTTGCCTGAAGTAGTATCACCCTCTGCCGCCCGCAGGAGGTACTCAACAGCTTTCTCGTTGTTGTCCAACTGCATGTAGGGCAGGGAGGCATTGAAGAGATGCCGGGAGTCGTTGGGATAGCGCACGACGAGCTTCTCATACTCGACCGCCGCCTCCGCGTAGCGTCCCAGCTTGTGGTAAGTCAGGGCGAGGCCGCCAATCGAACGCTCGTCATTCGGATCAAGCTCTACCGCCCGCCGGTAATTCTCGGCGATCTGTGGCAACAGGGTACTGTCCTTGGTCGCCTCCATGCAAATGGCCGTCCGCCAGAACAACTCGGCGTCGGAAGCTGCCCATTCGTGCGGCGGCTGCGCGCCCTCGAGCTTCTTGCGATAGGCCGTGAACGCTTCGATCGCCTTATCGTACTGACCCAGCAGCATGTTGGAGCGGCCGAGATAGAACGACAATTCCGGATCGGTTGCCCCGGCCTCGACGGCCTTCTGCAGCTCGACGATCGCGGAATCATGCGCGTTCAGCAGGTAGTAGACGGTTGCAATGTTCTTGACAACAAGAATCGGGTTTGTCTTCGGATCGACAACTCGGACTTTTCGATAGAGCGACAAGGCTGCTTTATACAGTTCCGTCGCCTCGCTCACGGGACGGCTCTTCGCCGCCAGCATATAAATGTTCGCCAGCCTCAAGTACGCTTCGTGGTACGTCGAGTCCTTCTTCAGCAGATCGATCAGGAGCGGACGGGCGTCATTCAAGCGGCGCTGCTGGTAGTAGGCATCGGCCAGTCTGTACATGACATTGAGCCGCGACGAGTCGGCAGCAAGAACAGCTTCGTACTCGCTGGCTGCCAGGGGGTAAACTTGACCTTTGTAGTAGGCATCCCCCAAGTCGACCCGGTACTGCAGATTCTGCTCGTCGTCGTAACGGGCACCCAGAAGCAGCTCCTGCGCTTTGGAGTAGTCCCCCAACGCAAACTGAGCACGTCCCCATGCGTTCTTCAGCATGGCGGCAATTTTCGGTGTCTTCGGTTTTTCGAGAGGTTTGGCCAGGAGCGGGCCCACTTCAGCGGCGCGTCCGAGAGCGACCAGTGCGTTCGCACGGCCCACATAGGCGTCGGGTTCGCGGTACTTGTTGTCAAGCGCCTTCCCGAAGGCCAGGTCTGCATCAGCCCATTTCTCCAAGCCCGATAGCGCTTCACCCTGCAGATACAGGGCCTCGCCGTTCTTGTCATCAGCACTCAAGATTGGCGCCAGCAAGTCGAGCGCCCCCTGGTAATTGCGACTTTGCAATGCGGCCTGGACCGGGGTGAGATCCGGCTTTACGGCAGCTTGAACATGAGCGGCCAGGAAACAACTGGCGCACAGGGCAAGGAGCGGCCACCCGATCCAAAACCGGCTGGGAAAAACTCTGCCTGCGTCGCGCCGCATAGATTGGCTATGATTCGCTCCAAACGGCGCACAGTCAAGCGGATTTTGGACCTCACGCCATCTCATGACTTGCCTCGCCATGAATGCGACAACCGGGATAACACCAAGCGCACCAAGGCATACCCGATCAAGAGCCAGCCCAGAAGACGACTGTCAATCCCTCCTATCGGCGTCCCTGATAGAAGCAACCAGAGCCCAACTGCCAGCAGGAGAATCGAAAATCCCCACTGCCAAAGAGCCAACGGGGCAACCGTGCGACTCCAGAACCCGTCCGATTTGCTCAATATTCCGTCAACTCCGCACCCCCACCCATTAGATCATACCGATGACATGCCAGTTTATTTCCGCTACAGACAAACAATTGCGTATTTCGACCAACAATTATTCCATCGAGGCGGTGGCCCGAACATTCCTGTCCGGGCATTCTCTCAACGCGCCAATATCATACGGGGTACGCCCTCGTGAATTGTCAAAACGTCGTGGCGCGGCGACGCGGGCCTTCTGCGGGTCGATCTTCCCCGTCGAGCGGGATCTCCATAACTTCATCCGAACGCACTTCAGCGGCTAATCGGTCCGGGCGATTGTCACATTCGCGGTTGGGATGGTTTCCGGTGCGGCTGCCAGGCTCACCAGCGTGTGGGGTACGGGCGCGCTGGTAAACTGAGTTGAGACCACGGTGACTCCAAAAGGAGTAGCTCCGGGGTCGGGATCGGGCTGCATGGTGACTTTGATGCCGTCCTCTACCGTCAGTTCGAAGGGGAATGTGAAGTCGATTCCTCCAGGGGCATTACGCAGGAAGTCTTCGCCCGGGAATCCGGGTGCCGTCTCCGGACCGCTGTAGGGATTCGCCATGTCAGGCCCCGTGGCCCGACGGAACTTTCCAGTGGAAAGCCAGACGTTTCGATGAGACACCCAGCCCTCATACAGCCAACCGGAGGGTGCTGGCGGAATGAATAGCCCGGAGTCCGACAGTCCCGGCAAGTCTTTCATCATGAACCAGGCTCCAGAAAGTTCGTTCGAAGTGGAAGTGTCCAAATCGGTCGGCGTGATCAAGTCGCAAAAGCCGCTCGCGCTCCCCGGCGGCGCAGGAAACTCCAGCCTCGCTATCGTGGCGGAATCCAAGTTGGGTGGTATCCGCCCCCGGAGGTAGACTGTGCTGGATGGTGTCGTCGGGTGATCGCTCGTCCGCTCAATCGTAACCTGGAGCGAATCGTAGTCGTCCAGGTTGACAGGCAGGTTTTTGACCGTATTGCTGACGAGCGGTGTGCCGTTGGAATCCACCAAGCCGCCGGAAGCGTTCACGTTGAAGCGAGTCAATCGCTCCCAGAGAGGTTCCGATGCGGAGAGGCTTGTGTCCGCTGGCTTCGCCCACATCTCAAAGGCGAAGCCCCCCGCCAGGGGTGACGCGGCAAAAAGCTCCATGATGACCTCGTTGTACGGCTTTGGCGTCACCGGGCCATTCCCCTTCTTGCTGCAACCGGCCCACACCAAAAGAACGGCCGACACAATCACCATCACACGTGCAAGAGACATCTTCATCACGGCACCCACCTTGTTATGACCTGCTTGTCGCCAAATGGAAATCCGCCGCCCGCCGCCCAAAGGCGCTCAACGTCACAATATACATCCGGACTGGCATGGCAGACTACTCTTTGCACAATGCCGGCGTCATTTCTGGCCTGCCAGCGCATGGCATGACGGATGCGAGCCCAGACCGTGAACAACATCCAAAGAAGAAGACCTTTGGGCCGCGGTTGGACTCAACATGCCATCAGCCATGGACTTCCCATGCACGCGGTTGACAATCCGCGCAAGCCTTTCCGCCTTTCCAACGACCCATCGTGTAGCAATCTCACGCCGACTAACCTTCTATCGGTGCCGGGGATTCAGAAGCGAGCCTCCCCGAAGACCGGTTGATAGACATAGTCGAAGACCATGGACAGTGGATCGTGCCCCCCGGCCAGTTCCCGGGGACGCATTTTTGCCATGCGCCCATCCATCATCAGGACCACGACCGAATGCCCAGGCTGCACTGCGACCTTGTCGCTGAGGCTGGAAGGTTCGGGACACGCCGGATAGTCCTCGATAGACACCGACGGGCCAAGGGAAGCGAAACGCGTGCCGCGCAGCAGCGGGTTCAACCGTGAAGGACTGGCCAGATAGGGGCCGTCCTTCCCAGCAAAGAGGTAGACATCATTCGAATCGGACATGCTGGGGACGTTGCGGTCGGACGCGAAGGAAAATCCGTCGTTCCCGCTGCTAAAACGGGGATGCAGAGTCAGTGACCCTCGTGGGCGGGCGATGACGTCGCGCTCCGCGGAGGGAGGACTCTGATGCCCGTCAGGGAAAACCGTACGTACATGCACGAAATGCCGGATACCGATCACAACCGGCGTGATGTTGATCGACTCGCTGTCGATTATGCCATCGGTGTCTCCGGGGTAAGCCGAGCCGCCATAGAGGAAATCCTTCAATTCCGGATCTCCGTCGGGCAGGCTGGACAGGCCGGAGGAAGTCGACACATAGACATTGTAGCCCCCGATGACGTCGCGATCACCCCGAAAGGTGCGCCAGGTCAGCTCGAGATGGTCGCCGAAACCCTCCACACGGGTCAGTTGCGGCGCAGGCAATTCCCAAGCCGGTGTGGGCGTAGAGCTCGAGGCGGGTTCCGAAACATGTTTCGGCGTGGGGGCACACGTGGGGAGCACTCCCGTGATGATCAGAACAAGGCACAACAGCACCATGCCACGGGGCATGCCGCGGTGGAACCGGGCGTCGGGGACGCTCGTCAGACGAAACTCCAGATGAGCTTGGTGAAGCAATGAATCAAACAACAGGATGCGAGAGCGTCAGGTTCTCTTCGCCTCCCGTTCGAGGTGAGAAACCCAATCATCCTCGATCTCTTGGAGGGTGCCTCCGTAGATCTTCTCCAATGACGATGGCAGGTCTAAGACGCTGCGCCACAACATCTTGAATCTGTCCATCCCCTGGGTCTGGATGAGATACGCCACGAACGAAGCACTCTCCAGCCGATATGCCTCCCGATCGCTGACGCTCGCAGGATTCACAATCGCGGATAGGGGCAACCAGCGGCCTCCGCTCCGGAGGCGGGCGGCTTCGCCGTGAATGTTGTTCGATTCATTGTCGAACGCCTCTCGCAGGCCATCCCGGATCAACTCGAAGGAAGGAGCCTCAGGATCAACCGATGTGAACGCCGCGACCGCGATAGCTCCCCCGACTGGGGATCCAATCCGAGTGTAGATTCTGTAGCCTTCGACAAATACGGCAGCATGGCCGGTGGCGGCCTCACAGTCCTGGTTTGTGATGAAACGGTAGATAGCAATCTTCTCCGGAACGCTTAGGCTCAGCAGCTTCGACAGATCCTTGTATGCTTCCTCGCACGATTCTGCGAACGCTTTCAACTGTGCCCGCCGTGGAGACTGGGGCGGATCAAATACTTTGAAGTGCTCGGTGTCTTCCGAAACCCATCCCGCGGAAAAAGTGGATGGGTCGATCTCCTGACGCCGCTTTCCGCACGCCAGCAGGGCCGGTATCACCATCGCCACTACTGCATGCCGCCAATGCCGCTGGAAAAAGTGCTGCTTGAACATGAGTATCCTCTCCTCATCTGGCGCGATTATACAAACAACCGGGGTCCGACGGCCACCGCTTTCTATGCCTCGAGTGTCAAAGCGATCGGGAATCCAGCTTCTAGCGGGCCAAACCGAGCCAGTCCACCAGGAGAAACTGGACACGCCCAATGAGCAGGGAGACCCGCGCCATAACCGTGTAACCGAAATGCGCTCCAAACGCGATCATGATGAATCCGATTCCGGCGGAAGCAACCCAGCCCAGCGGGCCGGCGTGCGGCTTGGAGAAGTAGAAGTAGATCAGTGTCGTCAGCACGCCAGCAATGATCAAGATGTTCCGAACCGAATCCAGGGGCAGCACAGTGCGGCCGACTTGGGGCAGGACCATGCCGTGCAACTGCTGGATGAACATGATGCCCGCCGTGCTGCCGATCACGAACGCCAGCGGCAGCCGGGTTGTCCAGCCGATTCGCGGGAAGAATCGGGCGAACATCAACAGCCCCAAGGCCCCTGGGATGATCACGCTCCAGTGGCCGTCCTGGGTCAAAGGGACCCACACCTGCTGTCTGATGACCGAATGGTAGATCAACCCGAAGTAGTACCCGGCCGACAATCCTGCGAAGACATGCTCGGCCAGCTTGAACATCGGATTGTCTTTGTAGAGAAACGAGAAAATCGCCAGCGTGAAGAATGCTGTCGGCAGGAGGGCAAAGAATGGATGTGACGTCCAATCGATCATGAGTGCTTACACCTGCCCCAATCGGGTCCGATGACGGCGTGACATGAAGTATCCGGCGTTCCCCAAGACGATGAATACAATGATAAGAAAATGAATCAGCGACTGGGCATCCATGCCGCGGCTGGCCTTATCCGGCCTGCCGATCAGTTGTTCATACTCCGCTGCTCCCTTCATCCCTCCAAGAAGCCCCATGAGCTGACGGGAGTGCATGTAGGACAGCATCTTGGGCGCCATGATAGCGGTTACGCCGGCCACCATCGGCAGACCATACCGCGCATTGACCAGTGCAACCCAGTAGTCTGTCATCGCGTTGTCTGAAATAATCAGGACAAACTTCACCGAGTCGTAGTTGGGCACCTGCCGCATCAGGGGGATGTCTTCAAGGCGCGTGCCGCGATGATCCGCAGGGAAGATGTCTGCGATTCGTGAGCCCATGCCAAGCATCACAGCCGAGTAGTTTGCTTTGTAACCAAGATTCACATAGTCCGCACCGTAGCTCTTGTGGAATTCGGCGCCAATTGAGTCCAGAAGCCGGTCGGCAATCGAAGGTCCCCCCATCCCGACGTTTGACAAACCCACAACCCGAAGATTCTTCCGAAAGCAGTGACGCAGCGCCGCAATCGCCATCGGCTCGGTCTCGGGGAGAGTTGACGGCCAAAAGTCGAAGGGGAACAGGACGACAGAACCTGAGGGCAGACTGTCGACGGCGTTGAAGAACGCCCGCGATTCCGGCGTGACAAGCGTGGGCAGATGCAACGGCCACAGGACTGGGATGATCACTGATGCGAAGATCAATGAATAGAGAATCCGGCGGTCCACGCTCTGGAGACGCTGCCAAAAGGGAGCCCTCAACACCTGCTGACCAGAACGCTCCTCGCTCATCACCCGCGCCCCAAGTATGTTCGCTCAATGCCCAACATGATACGCAGCGACATTGAAGCCGCCCCCAAGGCAGCGCCGATGAGAATGCCACGCTGAACAGCCATCGATGGGACAGTCATGATCCAGTCGGCCCACGCCGGCAGACCGTGATAAACGTACTGGCCCATCGGAATGCGCCCCAGCATCACGACAATCGCGGCAAGAAGCAGAATCGCTGACGATACCGAACGGGCGCGAAACGCACGGTAGGCCGCCGAGGCGATGAAGAACGCCAGCACCGAGAACATGGTCGACATCATGGGCGCCTGAATGCGCTGGAAGAGATGGTCGAAAAGCGTACCTCCACCGATTCCAAAAAGGACACCGGAGCCAGCCATCACGGCAAAGCAAATCAACAGACCCACCGAGTAGTAGCGATCAGTGTGCCGGGTGGAAATCTTCTGCCAATGGACACGTACAATCGAGACCGCCCCGAGGAGAAGGGCGAATCCACCCACGATGGTCTGCCAAGTCAATGCCTCTTCGGAAACGGCATCGACCACCGTCCCGCGTCCAAAGAACGCGATGATCATCAGCGCACCGGAGATGAACGCGACAAAGACCGGAAGACGAGTCTTCATGGACGACGCTCGGCGTTTTTCGTCACTTGGCCTCGAAAATGGATGCCAGCCATTCCGGACTCCATCCCATGCTGACAGTGATTGTGCCCGCGACGACGACCACTGCGATCAATATCTTCATCAAGTCCTGACCCTTCAAGGAGCCGAGCATCTTCGGGTCACCTGACAAGTAGGCGCTTGCGGCATAGAGTTCCTCGCCGATCAAGGTATAGTCGCACGCCGCAATGAAAAACGGCAACTGGTCGGGGGAGGCCGTGCCGGCGATTTGGATTGCGCCGGTCGACTGTCCCACCTCGGCGATCAGGAGTGATTCGGCGGTGAATTGCCCCATGTAGATTGCCGCCGCGGGACGCTCTCGCAGCATGATTCCTCCCACCCGCGCGGAATAGGAGAACGATTCCCCGGCGACGTACTGTACAGTCTCGGGATCAAGATGCTCCACGCCTTCATCCAAATATGCCTCTCGCACCATCTCTTGCGCGGCAGCCATGGGCAAGGGGTACAAGACAGGCACTCTGAGAGGCGTTGCGTACCGCGCGGTCACGCGGGCGACTCTGCCGAGAATCGACAGGCCGGCAATCGTCTGGATTTCATCCAGATCGCCGGTACCCGGAATGAACACGACAGGCCGACCCATTTCAGTCGCGCGCCCGACCGCTTCATCCACCGCCGAGAGACCGGGGATGGGACGAATGTAGAACTTTGCACCACGCCGGGCCTGCGCGATGTACCACAGCACGGCCGCAGCGAAGATCACGGATAGGACCAGCGCGTTAACACGCTCCACTCGGAAAACTCCGGCATACTGATCGGCGGCCGTGAGGGCGGGCGAATCAAGCAGCTGGCGCGTAAGGAGAGCCGACCAGATCCCCAGAGATGCCCTGAACAGAAGCCCCCGTCGGGAACGTGAGACCTGGAATGCTTTCGAGGCCCGCACAAGGAATGAACCCTTTGTCCGCTCCCCGAGATCGCCGTTCTGATAGGCGCTGTGCAGGGGTGCACAGCCGCGGGTCCCCACGACCCGGCGGCGAGCTTTCGTCTTTGAAAGCGAGAAGCCCGACATTCCTTAGAAGATCCTCAGTAGCGTATTTGGCACCAAACCATCTCCATCTGAAATCACCGCGCCAGCGACCGTTTCAGCACATCGATCGCGGCGATCGGTGTCGGATCATGACCGGAAAGGATGGCGAGATGGTAGCTGACAAAATCCCCGATTTGAACCAGTGACAACATGCGCTCCAGCCGGTTGCATCCGCCGCCATGCAGACGAATCAATGGAACCTGAAGGTCCGACATCATCCGCCCGAACGCTTCCTGCTGCTCACTGACACCTGAATTGTCGTCCTCGGTGGACAGGAGCAGGACTGCCAGTCGTTCAGAAGCATTTCCGAATGCCGCAAGTCCTACGATCTCGTTGTGCGTCACCTCCGGGAACACGCTGGCGAACGCCAACGCTTTGCTGTTCTCGCACAGTTGGCTCTTGATGCGTGCCGCGACGACATCCGTCGTACCGCTTGCCCCAAGAACGACCACAATGCGTCCGGCCAAGCTGGTCGCGACCTCTTTGGCCGGGTTTTTCTCCAAGGGACAGGCCCGATCCAGCAGGGCGGTCCGGCCCGCCAGGAAGAATGACGTCGCGAGGATTTCATTGGTGACTGTTGCCACAAGCTCCGAGGGGTTGCTCCCGGCAACACCCCAGTGCGCCAGCGCCAGCATCACCCCGCCGAACGAGTATCCAAGCGCCGCGCGCGGCATCAGACCATTGGGCAACCGGATCAATGGCCAATGATGCTCACGGGCCATTGTTGCGAGCCGTCCCCCCGACGCCAGAGCCAGAATCCTCCGGCAGCCGCGCCGGGTGGCCTCCGTGACGGCCGCCAGCACTTCCTCGGTGTTGCCGGAGTAGCTCGAGGCAATTGCGAACCAGTGGTCATTAATGAAAGAGGGCAACCGGTGGTTACGAACAACTACGATGGGGATCGGAGATTCAGATTCCCAGTAGGATCGTGCCAGGTCCCCGCCGATCGCCGATCCGCCCATACCGCAGATGACGACCCCCTGCGGCGTGGTTGGCTTATACGCAGACCAATCGACTTCACCCGGCAATTGCAGCGACTTCTTTAGGTGGTCGGGGAAATCCGCTATGGCGTCGTGCATCAGGCCGGGATCGAGTTCGCGATGCCGTACGGGATTGTCTAACATTGATGCTGTTCTTTCCACAAGACTCCCGTACACCACCGGCCGAGGGCAGTACCCCGGCCTACACTTTGATTCCCTGCTGGCCGGCAAACCGTAAAGCCAGCTGGCGGCTCTTCTCAAGTGACGACATGCGCATGAATCGATCCACGATTACCCGCGAATCAGAGTAATGGAGTGAGCGGATGATGGATTTGATCTTCGGAATCGAGTTGGGGTGGCATGAGAGCGAATCGATCCCCAGACCCAGCAGGATCGGCACAACCTGAGGATCCGTGGCAATCTCTCCGCAAATCGCGACTGGCCGGCGGGCCCTGTGCCCTGCCTTTACTACGGATGCAATCTGCCGCCAAAGAGCCGGATGCCAGCGGTCAGTCGGGCGTGCAACTGCGCGATTGCCCCGGTCCGCGACCACCGTGTACTGCAGCAGATCGTTGCTCCCAATCGACAGGAAATCAGCCGTTCTGGCCAGCTCGTCAATCATGCAGACGGCCGATGGTGTTTCCACCATGATACCCAGCGGCGTCTTGGGATCGAACTTCACACCCTTCTTCTTTAGCGTCGTCTTGGCTGCCAGCCAGTACTCCCGGGCCGATTGAAACTCCTCCGGATCGATCACCATGGGAAGCATGACCCACACGGGTCCCCACGCCGACGCGGCAAGTAATGCTCGAAACTGGGTCAGCAGTGTATTGGGATATCGGAGCGAAAGACGAAGACCGCGCAGCCCGAGAGCGGGATTGGGTTCAGGAGGACGACCGGGAATCGCCTTATCACTTCCGAGATCGAATGTGCGCACGACCAATGGCCGTCCCCCAAGCGCCTCGACGGCCTCCCGATACGCGGCGCGTTGCTGAATCTCAGAAGGGTACTTCCCATGTTCCAGAAACAGATACTCCGTTCTATATAGCCCGACGCCGTCGGCCCCGGCATCGACCGCAGACGCAGCCTCACGCCCGAGATCAATATTGGCCATCAACCGAATCTTGTGCCGGTCCAGTGTCGCGGCCGGCAGTTCACGAAGCGCATCGTACTTCTTCGGCCAGGGCGCCAGCGTACGCTTCCGCTTGCGCTTGATGAACTCAATCGTCGCCTGGTCCGGCTCCAGGATCACCAAACCATTGTAACCGTCAACGGCCACCATGCTTCCAGGCCGTACAAGGCGCACATCCAGCCCAACTCCCACAACGGCGGGAATGCGAAGCGATTTGGCCAGAAGCGCCGTGTGTGAGGTCTGCCCGCCCCCCTCGGTCACGATCCCGAGCACGCAATCGCGCTTGAGTCCGATGATCTCCGATGGGGTGATGTTGTCAGCAAAGACGATCACCGGCGAGGTCAGAGGCTGGTTTAAGGTCGCTCCGAGTCCCAGGAGCCGGTTGATCGCACGTGTCTTGACGGCCTGGATATCGTTGGCCATTTCCCGCAAGTACGGGTCGGAGGCCTTGGCAATGGATTCCTGTGCTTCACTGAGCACTTGGGAAAAGGCGTTCTCCGCGGCGATTTGCTCGCGTTCAATCAGACCCTTAACCTGGGCACGGATCGCCGCATCATCGACAATCATGACTTGCGCATCAAATATCTTCGCGAGAGCCGAGCCCATCGACCCGCCTGACTCCACCTTGAGGCGCAGGAGATCCTGTTTTACGAACGCCAGCGCTTCGGCCAGTCGTCCCAGTTCCGCCTCCACGTCGGTGATGGCAACGAGATGCCGAACGGGCGGTTCTTCATGGCGGACACGATACACGAACGCCGGCCCCAAGGCGATGCCCGCCGCCGCCGGTATCCCCCGCCAGCGACGTCTCTCAGCACGAGGTTTTGTAGCCGCTGTCACCATGTTCGGGGAAGCAAGGTGTCGATCCGTACGATCTCTATGTGTGCCAGCAACTTGAGCATGGCGTGTCAGGCCTCACCGAATCGCATTTCAAAGACACGCACCAGGGCCTCGATGGCCTTATCCTCATCCGGACCGTCTGCCCGGATAATCACAGTCGATCCCATCTCTGCTGCCAGAGTCATGACTCCCAGCATACTCTTTCCATTAACCTCGTGCCCATCCTTTGAAAACCAGATGTCGGACTTGAACTTCGCGGCCGTCTGAACAAGCATCGCGGCAGGACGCGCATGGACCCCGAGGGGATTGGTGACTTTCACTTTGCGTTCGTTCACGTTCCCGGTAGCCGGTGTGCCAGCCTGCTTCTCGACTCGTCAGGCGAGACGCGAGAACATGTTCCCCGCCGACTGCCTGACAATGCCCTTGAGTTCCAAAGTCAAAAGAACGGCGGCACACTCGGCTGCCGACAGTTTCAAAGAAACGGACAGCCGGTCGATGTGGCAAGCGGAACCTCCCAGACCGGTGTAGACACGGCGTTCCAATGTGGTCAGGGTCGGGAGGGGACGCTCTGGCCTTGGCGGTGCTGAAAGTCCTACGGCCTTCCTCAAACCCAAATCGGACAGGATATCTTCCGCGCATGTGACGACCTTTGCACCCTGTTTAAGCAAGTCGTTGACACCCGCTGACTGGGGCCGTCCAATCTCGCCCGGGATCGCATAGACATCCTTCCCCTGTTCGAGCGCGTGCTGCGCGGTCAGTAGCGCGCCGGATTTCTGACGGGCCTGAACCACCAGCACGCCCAGCGATAACCCGGCTATCAGACGGTTGCGCACCGGGAAGTTTTGGGGCTCCGGAGCCGTCCCGAATGGAAATTCGGTGAGAATTCCCCCGAGTTCAACCACCCGACCGACCAGAGCCTTGTTCTCGCGTGGATAGACGCTATCCGGCCCACAACCCCAGACAGCCACCGTCGCACCTCCCGCATCGAGCGCGGCGACATGAGCGGCGGTATCGATCCCACGTGCAAATCCCGACACAATGAGCACACCGCCGGCGGCCAAATCCCCGGCCATCTGTCGTGCCGTGTTCAGCCCGTAATCCGTCGACTGCCTTGATCCGACAACCGCAATGGACGGCATGTCGGGGACCCTGCCTGAGATGAATAGAAACGGCGGAGGTGAATGCAGAGTAGCAAGCGCAGGGGGATAGCCCGATCCGCCAAACACACTCATCGACCACGAACTGGCCGACAACAACTCCACCTGCTTTCCCGCCCAGGTAAGCGCCTTCCCGCGGTGCGTACCTGTCTCGAGCCCCGCTCGAACCAGCCTGGCCTCACGCCATTCATTATCAGAACGCTCCCACGCGGCCCGCGGTGTTCCGTAGGCTTCGATCAACTTGAGAAAGGATCGTCGCCCGATCCCAGGAAGGCGCGACAGTGCCAGCCAGTATTCCGCATCGGGAGGTACTCTGTCTTCCGGTCCTCCCGATGCCGGGACCGCTGCGCTCACTGGCAAATCGTTGTCGGGAGATAATTCGCCCATACGTTACCCAGTACGCGTATCAATCGGACGTTAGCCGTTCCAATCGGTAACCTTGGGGCGGACCGACGATGAGATCGATCGCGCCCAAGACCGATTCTACCCCCTGGCCGGTCTTGGCTGAAATCACAAAGTCGGCGAAGCCCCCGTCCACGCCTTCGCTGTCAGCGGCATCCACGATGTCGGCTTTGTTCAGCACAACGAGACGCGGCTTCTTTAAGAGTAGGGGATCAAAGGCGGCCAGTTCCTCATAGAGATGCGCAAGGTCGTTCCCGGGCGAATCCGAAGTCATATCAACGACAAACACCAAGATCCGCGTGCGCTGGATGTGCCGCAAGAATCGGAGTCCCAGTCCTTTGCCTTCATGGGCGCCATCGATGATGCCGGGAAGGTCGGCAACAGTATACGCATGGTAGCGGGGTCGGTTCACGACACCGAGTTGCGGCTGCAGCGTCGTGAAGGGGTACGCACCGATTTTCGGTTCCGCCGCGCTCACTGCTCTAAGAAATGTCGACTTTCCGGCATTGGGATATCCGACCAGGCCGACATCGGCGATCAGGCGTAATTCAATGCGAACGCGCCGGGCCTCGCCGGGCTGCCCCAGTTCGGAGTACTGAGGAGATTGGCGTGTCGCCGATTTGAAGCGCGCGTTGCCGCGTCCGCCAATGCCACCGGCGGCAACCACAGCCCGCGCCCCCGCCTCAATCAGTTCGCAGATGAGACGGTTGTCCTCCGCGTCGAAGATCAGCGTCCCAGGGGGAACGCGCATGATCGCATCCTTACCACTTGCCCCGGTCCTCTCCCCGCCCGATCCGTGCCACCCCCGTTCGGCCTTGATGTGTTTCTTGAAACGCAGATCCAGCAATGTGGCCAGATTGGGATCAACCTCAGCGATGACGTCCCCGCCCTTGCCGCCGTCGCCACCGTCCGGTCCCCCTTTGGACACGAACTTCTCGCGCCGGAAGGCGATGATGCCTCCGCCTCCGTGACCGGCACTCACCTGGATTGTGACTTCGTCGACGAATTCCATACGTTGGTCAGACTTGGACGTGCAGGCACCGTCCCGCCTCGGAGTTTACGAGCATTGGATTCTTAACCAATCGAACTCCTGGTGCCACGGCTCTTCAGAGCCGCGCGTTGCCGACTCCCACCCTCGTGTGAGGCACGGGTCTGAAGACCCGTGGCGCCTCGATTCTATTCGGCGGACTGATCATGACAGCAGCCAGACCTCGATGCCACAATGGGACGATGCTCAGGTCTCCATCAATGCCCTTATATGTTCGCGGAGCCGCTCAGGCTGAATTCGACGATAGAGTTCGCCTTTGTAAGCGATCGAAATCTCACGTGTTTCCTCGGAGACGACCACGACGATCGCATCCGACACTTCGGAGACCCCCACCGCCGCCTTATGACGCATACCGTACAGCCGCGTGAATTCTTCCCGCGCAGTCAGCGGGAGAGTACAGGCGGCCGCGACTACAAATTCCCCCCGCACAACCACGGCGCCATCGTGCAGTGGAGTGTGAGGCGTGAAGAGGGTCACCAGGATTTCTGAGGATACCCGGGCATTGAGATCCTTGCCGGTCTCTGTAATGTTCCGCAATCCAACGTTGCGCTCGATAGCAATCAGCGCGCCATACCCCAACTCGGAGAGCCGCGTGGCCGCACGTACGATCTCATCAGCGGCGGCTTGCTCCTCCAGTTTGAAGAAGAACCGGAAGATTCGTGAATGGCCGATCTGCGCCAGCGCCCCCCGCAACTCCGGCTGAAAGACCACGACAAGCACGATGAATCCCACGGTCGCCAGGTTGACGAACAGCCACTTCAGCGCCTCCAATTGGAACCAGAATGCCAGGAACGAGATCAAGCCCAGCAGGATCAGTCCCGTGGCCATCTGTGCCGACCGTGTGCCCTTCATCAGGGACAGAAGCCGGTAGAAGATATAGGCGACCAGCAGGACGTCGACCAGATCGACAACACCGAAACGCAAGAACCCATAACGAAACAGAACCACGATCCAATCTCCCCGACCTGGGCCGGCAACCGACAGTCACAACTTAGCGCAGCCAGGCAGGCAGGTCAATCGCGCAACGCGAATTCGGGAGGGGGCGTCCCAAAAGTCTCCAACAAAAGGGCCGTTGTGTTGTGAGATGGCTTGATGAAGCTGTGGTCTGATGCCTCTGACCTCAGGGACTGGCGAAAAAGTGCCCGGACAGGAGTGTCCGGGCCACCAGAAACGAAATCCCCAGTGGGGCGGACACCCCTGTCCGGCCTTTTTCAATACCCCCCAATGGGAGTGTTGAGAAACCCTCTCTCCATGCCGGGTGCCACGGACAAGCAGGTTCCCCGGCTCTTTGGGGAACCTGCTTGTCCGTGTCTTCTCCCCGCAATTGGAACAAAGACACGGACAAGGAAGACCAAGCCAAAAAGCGGCTTGATCTTCCTTGTCCGTGGCACCCGTGCATTCCATCCCTCATCCTGATTCGAGGGCCTTTTTCAACACTTCTCAAGGTTAGAGGCGCGAGCGTCTTGTTGTTAGAAGGCCCAAGTCTCAGATCGGGGATCGCTTTCCCCCGCGATAGCGTCCGCCACCAGCAGCGCTCTGCGCGTCGCCGCGACATCATGAACCCGGACAATCCGTGCCCCTTTCAGAGCCGCCCACACGGCTGCGACCAGTGACCCTTCCAGCCGGTCGCCGGGATCCTCGCCGGTGATGCGGCCAATGAACGACTTCCGCGAGGCCCCAACCAGGACCGGAAACCCTAAATCGACGAACCGCGACAGATGCCGCAAGACTGCCAGATTGTCCTCATAACGTTTGCCGAAGCCGATCCCGGGATCGACGACGATCCGATCGGCTTTGATCCCGTGCTCCTGGGCAAAAGTGGCTCGTTCCGCCAGAAAGTCTCTGACCTCGGTAACCACATCTTCATAACCGGGCGCAACTTGCATCGTCGATGGCTTGCCTTGCATGTGCATGAGGACGACCATGCATGGAGAATCTGCGGCGAGATCGGCCATCGCCGGATCATCGCGTAGGGCTGAGATATCATTGATCCAGTTTGCCCCTGCTTCCAAGGCGGCTCTGGCGACTGGGACACGCGTCGTGTCGATGGAGATCGGTCCGTCCCAGAACTCACGCACCCGTTGAATCACAGGGGCCGTGCGACGAATCTGTTCAACTGGATCAACCGGCAAAGCACCGGGCCGTGTCGACTCCCCCCCGATATCGATGATGTCCGCGCCCTGGCCGGCCAGTTTCCGCGCGTGTGCGACAGCCGCATCACAAACCAGAAAACGTCCCCCGTCGGAGAAGGAATCGGGCGTGCAGTTGACTACTCCCATGATCCAAGTACCACGGGCGTTCGGAAGCAGCCGTGGGAAGCGGGTTTCAGATGGTCCGGAATTCACGGCGATGTGTCTGGGGGCGGTCCGGTCGAAGCTCCCGCGTGGCGGCGGAACGTTCACCCATCACGTAGCAGGAGCCGGCTGCGGCGCTACTTTCGACTGCGTTGTCTTGGACGAGACATCGTTGGAGGGCCGCTTGACCAGTACATCACCGCGAAGTATGGTGTCGATATCACCCCCATCGAGGATTTCCCGTTCGAGCAGCGCCTTGGCGATCGAGTGCAGATGCTCCATATGAATCGAGAGCAGTCCGGTTGCCTTTGCCTCGGCCTCCGTGATGATCCGCTTGACCTCGTCGTCGATCGCCTGTGCGGTGCGCTCGGAGTAGTCGCGGTGCTGCGCAATTTCGCGCCCCAGGAAGATTTCCTCCTGCTTCTTGCCAAAAGTCATGGGGCCGAGCTTCTCTGACATGCCCCACTCGCATACCATTTTGCGAGCCAGCGCGGTGGCACGCTCAATGTCGTTTCCGGCGCCCGTCGTGTAGCAGTCGAACACCAGCTTCTCAGCCACGCGCCCGCCCATTGTGTAGACGAGACGCGTCTCGAGGTACTCCTTTGAGTGTGTATGTTTCTCATCAATCGGCAGGAAATGGGTTGTACCAAGGGCCATCCCGCGAGGAATGATCGTCACCTTATGCACCGGATCCGCACCGGGGGAGAGTTTCCCGACAAGGGCATGTCCGGCCTCATGGTACGCGGTTGTCTTCTTCTCTTCCTCAGTGATGACCAGTGAACGCCGCTCGGTGCCCATCATCACCTTGTCTTTAGCGTCCTCGAAATCGGGCATTGTGACCTTGTCACGATCGCGGCGGGCCGCCAGCAGCGCGGCTTCATTGACAAGGTTGGCAATGTCGGCACCCGAAAGCCCCGGAGTCCCGCGCGCCAGGACCTTCAAGTCAACATCCTCACCAACAGGAATCTTTCGTGTGTGTACCTTGAAAATACCCTCGCGTCCCCTGACATCGGGAGAATCAACGATTACCGTGCGGTCGAACCGTCCGGGACGCAGCAGTGCCGGGTCCAAGACATCGGGCCGGTTGGTGGCCGCCAGCAAAATCACACCTTCGTTGGACTCGAAACCATCCATCTCGACCAGCAGTTGGTTAAGCGTTTGCTCACGTTCGTCGTGGCCGCCGCCCAAGCCGGCGCCCCGGTGCCGGCCAACGGCATCAATCTCATCGATGAAGATGATGCACGGGGCAGAGCGTTTCCCCTGTTCGAAAAGGTCGCGGACACGCGAGGCCCCCACGCCCACGAACATCTCGACGAAATCCGATCCGCTCATCGAGAAGAAGGGCACGCCGGCTTCACCCGCAATCGCTCTGGCCAGCAGAGTCTTCCCCGTCCCTGGGGGACCGAGAAGCAGAACCCCCTTGGGGATCTTGCCACCCAGTTTCTGGAAGCGGCCTGGGTCGCGGAGGAACTCGATGATTTCCTCGAGCTCTTCTTTGGCCTCCTCGACGCCTGCCACGTCATTGAAGGTCACCTTTGGTTTGTCTTCCGCCACCAGCTTGGCGCGGCTCTTCCCGAATGAAAAGATCCCCTTCGGTCCCGACTGCATCTGACGGAACATGAATACCCAGAAGAAAACCAGGATTAGAACCCAGGGTGCAAAACCCAAAAGGAGGCCCGTCCAGTTGATCCCTTCTTCCTGAGCATTGATCTTCACATGCTTTTGCTCAACACGGGCAATGAAGGTGGCCGGATCAGTCAGGGGCAGAAGCATCCAGAAATCGCGCACCTTGCGACTCTTGCGGCCGATGGTCTTGAGGATCTCCACTTTGAAGATCCCTTCGATCTTGCGATCGACCATTGTGACCGATTCGACGTTGTCGGAATCGAGCTGCTCGAGGAATTCCGTGTAGGTGACCTCGGCCTGCTGTGCTTTCCCAAAGTTGTAGTAATTGATCAGGAGCGCCGACATCGCGATCAGCGCCACCCAGAAGATCAGAGTGCGCGAAGACCGTTTCCACGGAAACTGGGGCTTGCCGTCCGAATCGCCGGGGCGCCTGGTCGGACGGGGCGGATGCTGGCCACCGGGAAGGTTTTTCGGGGAATTACTCACTTGCCGACATCTCCTCTGCAGCAGTCAGATCGAGTTCCGCTATGTGAGGCAGGTGACGGTACCGTTCGGCCAGATCGAGGCCATACCCAACAACAAACCCGCCACCGATCTCAAACCCCACGTATTCTATCGGCAAATCGGTTTCCCGCCGGCTCTTCTTGTCCAAGAGCGTGGCGATGGCCAGACGCCTTGGCTGCCGTGCCAGCAGGAGGCGGCGAATATAGGCCATCGTCAGTCCGGAATCGATGATGTCTTCGATCACGATTGCCGACCTGCCAGTAATGTTTACACTCAAATCCTTCAACAGACGAACTCCCCCGGAAGGCGAGGTTCCGCCCCCGTAGGCGGCGATCGCCATAAAGTCTACCAGATGAGGGATGGTCATTGCACGGCATAGATCTGCCAAAAAAATGAAGCTGCCCTTCAGGAGTCCAATCAGAACAGGCGTCTCGTTGGCAAAATCGGTGTCGATCTGTGCCGCCAGCTCCACCACGCGCTTCTGCAACTGGTCCGCCGTGATAAGGACACGCATGGGCGGCGGATGGGGCGTCAAACCTGACGGGGCTGCCGGTTGGGAAGTGTTGTTCATAGGGGTTGCACCACGACCCGCAAGATGTGACGGGTCATCCTTGTCACTTTTGCGCGATCGGCAATGGGTTGTCCAACCGGCCATAGAATGCCGTGTTGGTCGGTCAGGACAGGGGTTTGTCGCCGCTGGAAAACCGGAATCTTGTGATCCGCAAGCAGATCGAGCAGTTTCTTTGTTCCCCCCAAACCGAGCGGGCGATACCGGTCGCCGGCCTGCAAGTGTCTCAGTTTCACCGGTTGATGCACCTTGCTGAGATCCAGGAATACCTGGCAACGATCATCGAACTGTTCCCTGGAAACCTCATCGACAACCTCTGTCTTGATCTGCCACTTCAGAGTATTCGCTGCGCAATCGCTCTTGCTCGCCGGGGCTCCCCTCGACACAGCCTGGTACTCGGAGCGGCAGCAGGCGGCGATCTGGCCCTTGGAGCTTTCAACGATGAATTCACCCTGCTCGACTCGCCCGGATACCTCTCCCCGGCGCAGTTGGGTGAATCGTTCCACGGTGCAAGCCGTTGGGACCAGAGAGAGCCCCACCCGCCGGATCAACTCACGCAGAACAAACGGATCGAGGGAACGGTCGAGCCGCGTTAGCCGCCTGATGTCGAGCGTGATCCATCCGGCTTTCTCCGCAATCACTGCCTTCCGCAATCGCCGGGCAGCCTCCCTCTCAAGATGGCTCTGCTGCCACCACAGTTGCTCCCCCAAACGCGCCAGCCCGCGGACGATCGACGGGTTGTCGGCCATCCAAGCCGGGATCGTTTGATGCCGGATCCGGTTGCGCTGGCAGGACATGGTGGCATTGGACCGATCGATTCGGTACGGAATCTTGGACGCGTGCAGGAATTCCCGGATCGCCTCAGGAGTGCAATCAAATAGCGGGCGGATGATGCGGCCCCTCACGGGGGGAATACCGCTGAGTGCAAATGTCCCGGCTGCCTCGAGAACGGCCGCGGCCACGGTTTCGGCGCGATCACCCAGATGGTGACCCACGGCAATCCAGTCGTAACCATCACGATCTGCGATTCGCTCGAGAAACCGATAACGAAGCTCGCGTGCCCACGCTTGCAGGTTCCCGGCAAGCCGATCTCGACCCGGCTTCCGGCGCGAACAACACAGCCGGATCCTCCAACGGCGGCACAGATCGCGGCAGAATGTCTCATCCTGATCCGACTCCTCACCCCGGAGCCCATAGTTGACATGCGCAGCAGCGATTTCCCACTGGCGATCCGTCGCGAGGACGGTGAGAACACGCAGGGTGGCGACAGAGTCGGGTCCGCCCGACAGCGCCGCCAGAATCCTGGAACCGTTCTTGGGCCACCCAAAACGAGCGAAATACTCCTGGGCATGGCTCATTACGGTCCGTCGTTCCTGGAATGGAACCTTCGATGAGGATGCCGGATTCACACCGTGCTTCCTGGCCGCGGTACCCGCCTTCCGATGGCCCGATTGGGTGCTCATAAGACGCGGATTACAACCATCGTGATGTCATCGTCGGGCGCGTTGGGATCGGCGAAATCCCGTATGGCTTCCCGCACCGCCACCACGATGTCTCTTGCCGGCCGCAGGGCCATCGAGTGAAGGAGATCGATGAGCCGGTCGATCTCGAACATGCTGCCGTCTGTCCCGATCGCCTCGGTCACGCCATCGGTATAGAATACCAGAAGATCGCCGGGGACCAGACTGACGGCACGTTCCTCGTATTTCGCATCCTTGAAGATCCCCAGCGCTGTTCCCCCTTCTTTCAGAAGGAAGATAGTCCCGTCCGCACGGCGCAGGATGCCTGGATTGTGCCCGGCGTTGCAGAAAGTGAGCACCCGGTTCCTGGTATCGAGGACGCCGTAAATGCCGGTCACAAACCGGGACTCATTGTTGCGCTCGCAGAGAAGACGATTGACCTTCTCCATGATGACACGCAGCGCATAGTTATTCCGGATTTCCGCGATCAATGACGCACGAAACGAGGCCATGATAAGCGCGGCGGGGATGCCTTTCCCTGACACGTCGGCGATCGCAATCCCGGTCTGACCCTCAACGATATCAATAAAGTCGTAGTAGTCTCCTCCGACTTCCTCGGAAGGGATATTCACACCGGCCACGTCAACTCCCGGAATGATTGGATCGCCGCCGGGCTGAAAGGTCTTCTGGATGTTGCGTGCCGTCTGGAGTTCAGCTTTTATTCTCCTCTGCTCCATCGACGCAGCGTGCATCCGGGCGCGCTCAATCGCGACACCTGCATGCTGGGCAAAAGCGTGGACCAGATCAAGATCGGCCTCGAAGAACCCCGAGAGAATGTCGCGCTCAACATTGAAGACCCCGACCAGCCGGTCCCCCGCGGTAATCGGTACCACCATCTCTGATCGTGTGGTGGCGCGGGCCTTTTCGTACCGAGGATCCTTCGAGACATCATCTATTACAAGTGGTTTCCCGGTCGACGCGACCCAGCCAACCAACCCCTTCCCCGCTTTGCCTTCCAAGTAGGATCTGCCTTCCAAATCGTACCCTCGATCCACAATGCGCTCAACCTCGCCATCAGAGTTGACGAGGAAGATACCGGCGGCATTGTATGGTACAGCCTTCTGCAACGAATCCATGATCGCGTCGAGAACTTCATCCAAGTCCAGAGAGGACATCAGCAGGCGGCTCGATTCGAGCAGAATCTGAGTTTCCAAGGACTGGCGCTCCGCCTGACGGTAAAGGATGGCGTTGTCCAGCGCGATTGCCGCCTGCTCTGCCAGCGGGACAAGGAGTGTCTCCGCGCGTGGCTCATACCCCCGATCACCCGCGAGCACTCCCAGGACCCCAAGCAAGCGCCCGCGATTAGACATCTGGACCCATCGAACAGATTGGACAGCCGCTCCGGCCTCGGTCTCGATGACATCTCGGACCATGCCCGGGGTCTCTTCGAAGGGTCTTCCGTCCTCCCTGCGATCCTGAAGCCATTCAAGAAACTCCCGCCCCACCCCGGTGGGCATGTTCACCGCCGAGCGGCTGGAACCATCATGCAGTTTGAAAACGATCGGGTGGTGAGTGCGAGGGCGCTGCACCAAGAGAACCGCACCGCGTGCGCCAGTCAGCACGGTCAGAACCCTGAGGATCACTTCGTATAAGTCGTTCAGTTTCAACGTGGAGTGCATCGCACGGGCGGCTACGATCAGCAACTCGGCGTCGCTCTTGCCCTTAAGCTTCGCTGGGTCGGCAAACTGGACCAGAAACTCGGAGAGTCCGTCCTGTCCGGTCTCCCGGCTTGTTGATGTCAATATTTCCACGCTGTTTACCCTCGAGGTCTCCCCCGATTATCGAACCAGCAAACTCAAGCGCAAGATACGCGGAAAGTGTGGCTTTGCGTTGAAAAAATGGCGGGCGATGACCCGGACCGGAAGTGACTCAAATCGTTCTGTCAGCGGGAGGATCAACAGACTCAACTGGCCCACCATCAGCAGGTCGCGGCCGGTTTTCTGTGAGACGATGGACCTTCCAGATGGCGAGTATCATCACCAGACCCGCACACACCGTCCAATACCAGGCGATGAATTCGGGCCGGCTGTCCCACCGATCCTTGCCTTGAGCATAGAGAAGAACCAGCGCAAATGTGTTGTTGACCAGATGCAAGAAGATCGCGGGCCGGATTGAGCTCGTGCGCTCCGTGACATATCCGAGGAAACAACCCAGCGACCACAGGCTGATGAAATTCCACGGGTTCATGTGCAGAAGGGCGAACAGAAGACCGCTCCACACGATGGCGTGGCGGGGGCCGTAGGACAACCGCAACCCGCCCTGAATCAAACCGCGAAACGCAACCTCCTCAAAGAGCGCCGGCACCACAGCCGCGACACAAATCATGCCGAAAAGCCCGGAGGGTGTTTGGGCCGACAGGTACTTTCGGAAAAACTCCAACTGAGAACTCGGAATGGGGTAAACCCGATCAAAGAGCACCAGCACATTACTCTGCGCCACCACGAAGGACAGCACCGCGACGAGCGCCCAGGGCCAGAAAGAGGGATGCACCTGAGGTCTCGCAAACCACTGACGCCATCCAGTCGCGAAGATGACGCCCAAAGCCATCGGGATCACCCCAAATACAAGAATCTCAGTGAGGATCACGGAACCGTGGAAACCGAGAGGACCGAGAAGGAAGACGCTGATCAGGAGTGACGAGAAGGCGGCCAAAATGAAATAGAGGATGGCGCGCCCGCCATCCCACGAGATCCGACGGTCAGATAGCTCATCTCCGCCGGCAGCAGGAAAGCCGGCCTGACGATCATTCGGCAAAGACGGGTCCTTGTTCATTGAGTCCGAAGGCGCTGCCATCCTTTCATCGCAGCCGAAGTTTGGCGACAAGACTTTTCGATGAGTCGGGCGACCACACCCAATCATAACCTCGCCACAATGCATTTGGCACTTCATAAAGGGAGGAACCCCGGGTCGAGGGCGGCGACCCGGGGTTTGAGGGGGAACTGCTATGGGTCTCGGGGTCGAGTGGGCGATTTGAGGAGTCGGATTCTCCTTTTCGGTGTCATCACCGATCTCGATAGGTCACCTCTGCAAATGTTCGACCCATTCACAGAGAATCTGCCGGGCATGACTTAATGCCTTGCAACTGAACGCATTCCGATGGTGAGCAATAACTGCACATCAGAAAAGACCCTGAACAACACCATCTGAGAACCGAAGAACTGTGGGGATAACCCGTCGGAGTATGGGCTGCTGGCCAAGAGGAAGCACGCGGGTTACGGTTGCCGAGGCGAACAGCGATGGCGCCAGCACATGAATTCTACCGGTGGCAGGGGCTCGGGTGATCTACCCCAGCTCGATTCTGCTGGAGGGATCAGATCCTTACCGGATCGACAGGAAGATTGATCGTGAACTCTGTCCCGCCCCCCTGACGCGGACCAGCGGCGACGTTTCCGCCATGCTCATTCACAATGCGGCCGATCGTCAGCAGATCGAACCCGTGTCCGGTGGGTTTGGATGATACCCGCCGCTTGAAGAGCGAACCTTCAAGTGATGAAGGTATTCCTGGACCGTCGTCGGCGACACGCAGCTGAACCATGCCCAGTTCGGGAACATAGCGCGTCTCGATCCAAACCGTGCTGTGTGCACCTGCCGTTTCGGCGAGCGCCTCAGCGGCGTTGAGCGCCAGATTGTAGAAGACTTGCTGGATCGCTGAAGGATCGCAGATCACGGGCGGCACATCCAGTCCCCAATCAGTCTTGAAGATAACCTTCCTAAATTTCTTCTGCGGATGCAGGAATGCGACTTGGTTTTCGAGGAAGGTGTTGAGGTCGGTCGCGATCTTCTGGCCGCTTGGGTGGCGGGAGTTCAGCAGGTTGTCCGTGAAGACCCGTATGCGTTCGAGCGATTGCCGGATGTTCGACAGGCACCGGCCGGCCTTTTCGGTCTGGCCGGGTCCCAGATGCATATCGAGCAACTCGGCGTTCCCCGAAAGCACGGCCAGATAATTGTTGAGTTCGTGGGCAATCTCGGCGGCCATTTCACCCTTGGTCGCCAAACGCTCTCGCTGGATCGCTTGCTGCTCGAGGGCTCTGATCTCGGTCAGGTCTTCCATCATCCAGAGCCGCGCGGCGTTTCCATCACCGGTGTCCGAAATGGGCGCCGCAGTCACCTTGCACAGAAGGACACGTTCGCTCGAGTCATATACTTCCAGTTCACCAGCCCACGTCGTGCCCTGCCGAAGTGTCTCCTCGACGGCCGCCACGGTCTCAATCGCCACCGGTCTGACCCAGTCCCACAGAGCACCCCAATCCGATTCCCCGAAGAGTTGCAGGGCGGCGGGGTTGATCAGACGCACACAATTGCTGGTGTCCGTCACGATCACGGGATGTGGTGACACAGCAAGGACGCGGTCCCGATAGGAAACAGCCGCCTCGAGATGATCGTTGCTGGTTTCCAGCTCGTGGAGCAACTGCGTCAGACGATCGCGCGCTTGCTCGAGAGCCCGGTTCTTTTCCTCTAGTTCCTGAACCCTCGCAGCATCGATGTCGCGGATTCGGGTCGTGAGAACACGGAGGATCTGAGTGGCAATACTCGGATAATTCGAGAGGATATCGTAAAACGCTTGGCGGGAGAGCGCAAAGAAATCAGCATCGGTCTCGCAGACGACGGTCACACCGCGCGGCGAGGAGTCGATGAGCGCGGTCTCGCCGATCATTTCGCCGGGACCACGCCGCCCCGATTCCTGAATGATCTCATCCTTCACTCGCTGCAACCGGACGGAGCCGCGACGGATGACATAGAGGCTGTCACCTTCGTCCCCTTTTCTGAAGAGAGTCCTCCCGGCGGCGAAATGGCGTTCCTCGAGGTACCGGCGAATCGCCGCGAGTTGGTCGGTCGGCAGGTCCATAAAAACTTCCGCGCGCACCAGCACCATGCGAGATGTTTCCGTCAGTCTCATGCGCATTCTCACTTTGGATCAGGATGGCTTCTCACGGACTCCGGTCTTAAGCGTCATCTTTACTTGTCTTATCTATCGGCTTATTCCTCGAAGTCATTGAGAGGGATAACCCCCGCTGGCCGACGGCCCTCGGTTTCATGATCAGCCACCGGGAGATCGGTTTGCGGCCGAGCTCGGTGGCCGAGATCAAGCCATGAAAGAGGTTACCCGAGAGATGGTGGACTCTGCCCAGCTTTCTCGCATGTGGCCGGATGAGAGTGCCTGAAGGGCCTGCTGAAAAAGCGCCTGCGCCGAAGTGTCCGAGCCACCGGACTCGAGCTTTCAATGGGAAGAACACTTCTGTCCGCCCATCGCAAGAGCCACGGGACGGCCCGTTCAACGGCTTCCCGGGGAGGGTGCCGCACCCCGATCCGGCTGTGCAGGACGACCTGGGAATCAGTTTGAGCGCCCGTCAGGGGCCGGGTATCACAGAAACTTGACCTTGCGTGCCTCGGATGTCAGTTCTTCACGGAACTTCGGATGTGCGATGTCGATAAGAGCCTTGGCTCTTTCACGGATGGAACGTCCGTGGAGGTAGGCAACACCATATTCGGTGACAACGTAATGGACGTCACCACGGCTCGTGACGACACCAGCCCCCTCGTCCAGATGAAGGACGATGCGGCTCACAGTCTCGTTCTTCGCCGTTGAGGGTAGAGCAATGATCGGCTTGCCGCCACGCGAGCGCGCCGCGCCCCGAATGAAATCAACCTGCCCGCCGAAACCGGAGTAGATCGAATAGCCAATCGAATCCGCGCAAACCTGACCGGTCAGATCAACCTGCAACGCCGAGTTGATCGCCACCATCTTGTCGTTCTTGGCGATCACAAATGGGTCGTTCACGTAATTGATCGGATGAAATTCGCAGATGGGATTGTTGTCGATGAAGTCGTACAAGACACGTGATCCCAGGACGAACGACGCCACGATCTTCCCCGGGTGGAGCGACTTCTTCTCGTTGTTGATAATCCCCTGACGGACCAGATCGATTACGCCATCCGAAAACATCTCCGTGTGAACACCCAAGTCTTGCTTCCCTTGGAGATGGAACAGAACCGCGTCAGGAATCCCGCCAATACCCATCTGCAGGGTCGAACCGTCTTCGATCAGTCCCGCCACCTGGGCGCCGATTTGTGAGTGGAGTTCGGTCATACGCAATCGCGGCAGTTCCAGCATGGGGCGATCGACCGCGACGATGTAGTCCAGCTTGTGCAGGTGGATGAAACTGTCACCGAGAGTCCGGGGTGTCTGACGATTGACTTCGGCAATGACAACCTTGGCGTTTTCTGCCGCGGGTTTGGTGGTATCGATTCCCACACCGAACGAACAGAAACCGTGCTCATCCGGAGGAGACACCTGGATCAGCGCCACGTCAATCGGGAGGCTCCCGTCCGAGAAGAGCGCGGGAATCTCGCCGAGGAAGATGGGAGTGTAGTCTGCCCGCCCATCGTTCACGGCCTCACGGGCATTCTTGCCGGTGAACAGCGATCGGTGCCGGAAGTGCCCCGCCATGTCTGGAGCAACATAGGGGGCGGATCCCATAGTTAGAATATGAACAACCTCGACGTTTTCGAGTTCGTCCTTGCGGGCGACAAGGGCCTCGATCAGTGATTCCGGCTCGGCGCAACCGGGATGGACGTAAACCCGATGGCCTGAACGAACGACTTTCAAGGCCTCTTGGGCCACGGTCAGCTTGCGTCGGTATTCCTCGACCCAAGTCGGTGTGCGCTGAGAAGCCGTCGTGAATGTGGAGCCAGTGGGATTGGCCGTAACCATGCTCAACTCCAGCCGCGTTGCCTCACGGCACAATTGGGAAGAATCAGTAGCTCACCGGCGCAGCGTCGGGAGCAGCAAACATTTCCATCGCGGGGTGCGCCATCCGGCCGTCGCGAACATAGATCCCCTCGCTAAATCTCGGTTGATCCTGCAGGGCTCTTTCGATTCCGCCTTCCGCCAGAAGCCGGACGTAATGGAAAAGCGCGTTGGCGAGTGCGAACGAAGCGGTCCTGGCGACGGTTGCCGGCATGTTCGGTATACAGCAATGTATCACCTTCTCGGCGACATAGACGGGGTCGACAAACGAAGTCGGACGACCCGTCTCGCAAATGCCGCCCTGATCAATGGAGCAATCAACGATCACGCTGCCGGGTTTCATGCTCCGAACCATTTCACGCGTGATCAAAATCGGAGGCCGCCCTCCGTAGACCCAGACCGCCCCAATGACGACATCGGCATTGGGGAGCACTCTCTCCAAGTTGTAGCGGTAACTCAGGTACGTTGTGACCCTGCGATCAAACTGAAGTGCCGCCCGCCGAAGCGGCTCGGGATCCTTGTCCACGAGGATGACTTGGGCCCCCAAGCCGAGAGCCGCACGCACCGCCGCCATCCCCACAGCCCCACCACCGATCACAACGACACTCGCCGGGGGAGTTCCGGGCAGACCAGACAGAAGTACGCCGCGACCACCTTGATGGCTTTCCAGGAATCGGGCAGCCATGGTGACAGCCATTGGGCCGGCGATCTCGCCCATAACCTCCACGATCGGCCGCCGGTGCTGGTCGTCCTCGATCAATTCGTACGCGACTGCGGTTATGGATTTGTCACATAAACCCTGCAAGGTCTCAGGGCGCAACGTGACGAGGTGCCCGAAGGTCATCAGAGTCTGGCCTTGGAGCAGATACGAGATGTCCTCGGGCTGCACGGGCGCCACACCCAAAACAAGCTCGGCGCGGCCGACGGCCTCCGCGCGCGAGTAGACGATGCTGGCGCCGGTCGCCTGGTAGTCTTCATCGGTGAAGCCAGCGGGCAGGCCGGCTTCGTGTTCAACGAAGACACCGTGGCCGCGTTTGGCGAGCAAGTGCGCGCCCGCCGGGACCAGAGGAATCCGCCGCTCTTGCAGTTGGATCTGCTTGATGACACCGATGCGCATGGCTCACTCCCTATTCCGGCTCGGAGACCGAGCGCGTACTTATGGGGATCACAGAACCAGAACCAGATGGGCCGAACAGCCGCCCGTGGCCTACCGGATGCCAACCCCGGTATTTTGACTCCTTAAGGCCAGCGCCGCCTCGCGCCCCGCCGATAGTGCTTTGAGATTTGTCTCTATCAGTTCCTTCTTCTTCAGCGCCCTGATCAGTCCCGTGAGCGTGGCCTCCTCAGTGATTCCCGTCAGGGCGACAATCGCCCCCGCCGCCACCATGTTGGCGGATCTTGCACTGCCAAGCTGGTTGGCGATTTCGGAGAACGGTATCGGGACCGCAGTCACGTGCGCTGGAATCGGGGCGGTCTTGACAAAAGAGCTGTCATACACCACGAACCCGCCAGGCCGCAAAGTGCCCGCGAATTTCTCCAGAGAGGGCTGGTTCATCGCCACCAGCAGCGTTGGGCCGGGGACGAACGGCGACCCGATGCGCTTGCGCGAAACGACGACATGGCAGTTGGCGGTTCCCCCCCGTATCTCCGGACCGTAGGAAGGCAGCCACGAAACAAACTTCCCCTCAAGCATGGAGGATTTCGCCAGCAGTTGTCCCAGCAGCAGAACACCCTGTCCCCCAAAGCCGGCCAGAATGAGCTCGTGGGTGGGGAAATCCGGAGGGATCAATTTGGCCGTCTCATCCACTCCGGTGCTCATTCCCAGCGCATCCAGAATCTCCTCAGAGTTCAAAACGCGCGGAGCTTCCATCGATCGGGCAACCGCATCAGTGCGCTCTTTGTACAGCCCGGGCGGGAACACCGGCACCATGTTCTTGGTCACCCATTCGCGAGCCGCCACCGGTTCAATCTCCCACCCGGTCGGACAGGGGCTGAGGACTTCAACCAGTGAGAACCCCTTCCCTTCGATCTGGTATTGAAGCGCCTTCCGGATCGCCTTGCGTGTCTTCATGATCGTCTTGCTGTCTTCCAGCGTGCACCGCTCGATGTACACGGGCGCAACGAGAGAGGACAGAAGTTCACACACCCGCAAGGGGTAACCTTCATTGGTGACGCTGCGGCCATAAGGTGTCGTCGAGGTCTTCTGGCCGATGAGCGTTGTGGGGGCCATTTGCCCGCCGGTCATACCGTAGATGGCGTTGTTGACGAAGATCACCGTCATCAACTCGCCCCGGTTGGCGGCCTGCAGGATCTCGTTGGCGCCGATCGCCGCCAAGTCGCCGTCGCCCTGGTAGCAGATCACAATCGAATGAGGCAGGGCGCGCCTGACGCCCGTGGCGACCGCCGGCGCGCGGCCGTGGGCCGACTGCACGTTGCCGACATGGAAGTAGTAATACCCGAACACCGAGCAACCCACCGGGGACACAAAAACCGTCCGCTCGACAATCCCGAGATCATCGATCGCTTCAGCGATCAGCTTGTGGAGATTCCCATGCCCGCATCCGGGGCAATAGTGCGTCGCCTCCTTGTCGGTTCCTGCACTCCGCGTGAAGAACTCAAAGAAGGAATCGGGTTTCTTGAAAACATCTTTCACGGCAGTTCCTCCTGCAGCTGTCGGATCGCGTTCCCCAGCTCCGTCGTCGTGGGGATGTTACCTCCGACACGGGAGTAGAGTCGTACAGGTACGGCGCACTCGATGGCCAGCTTGACATCGTCAATAAGCATACCGGTGGAGCATTCCGCCACCAGCATGCCCTTGACCGTACGCGAAAGCTCCTTGAGGCGCACGTTCGGGAACGGCCAGAGCGTGATCGGGCGCAGCATGCCAATCTTGATGCCGGCCGCACGCGCCTCGTCGATCGCCGTCATCAGGATGCGGGAAACGATGCCGTACGCGACGGCAACATAGTCGCAGTCTTCCAGGTGATACTCCTCAAAACGGACTTCCCGCTTTTCGACCTCGGCATACTTGGCATAGAGCTTGTGGATGTGCGCCTCGAGCTCATCATGGCTCAGGAAGATCGAGGTGACCAGCTTGTCCCGGGTGGCATCAGTGGCTTTGACGGCCCAAGGCTTGTCCGGCAACTCCGTCACGGGAGGCGGAATCTCAACGGGCTCCATCATCTGCCCGATGAACCCGTCGGCGAGAATCGCCACCGGATTGCGGTATGTGTCCGCCAGGTCGAAGGCCAGCATGGTCAGGTCGCACATTTCCTGCGCGCAATTGGGAGCCAGACAAACCACCCGATAGTTGCCGTGACCGCCCCCCTTGACCATCTGGTTGTAGTCCGCCTGCTCAGGACCGATGTTCCCCAGACCGGGGCCACCGCGCATGATATCGACCACCACGCAAGGCAACTCGGCGCCCGCACAATAGGAGATTCCCTCCTGCTTCAGCGAGATCCCCGGTGAGGAGGACGCTGTCATCGTCCGTTGCCCGCAAGAGGAAGCGCCATAAACCATATTGATCGCAGCGATTTCCGACTCCGCTTGGATGAAAGTTCCCCCGACTCGCGGCATCAGCTTTGCCGCCGTCTCGGCGATTTCGGATGCGGGCGTGATCGGATATCCGAAATATGACCGGCAGCCAGCCAGAATTGCCCCGACGACTATTGCCTCGTTGCCTTTCAACAACTCCCTGCTCAAGTGGGCCACCCTTTCTGTCAGATCTCCGATGAATCGTCGAGGTTCATCAGCCGGCCGGCTGTGATCCTAGTCCAGCACCTTTCGTGTCTTGGCGTCCTTGGGTTTTCGATAAACCACGATCGCACCAGGTTCCGGACAGTTGTAGAAACATATCCCGCAACCGGTGCACCCGTCTCCAAGGTAGAATGAATAGCGGTAGCCCCGTTCATTGATGTCCGTCGAAAAGCCGAGAACCTGCGGTGGGCAGGCCTGGACACAATAATCGCATCCCTTACAGAGACGGCTGGTCACGTCCACCCAGGGAAGCGTCGGGGGAGCTTTGGTCGCAGCTTGTTGTGTCATCACCATACCTCTGATCATTCCGTCTGGCACCCCGGCCATCCAGAGTGTTCTACCGTCTGGCTGTGCGGGATGTTTGGCAAGTTCAGCGTTCTCCTGTCAGCGATTCACTCCACCAGATTGTTACGAAGTCTGACTTGCTGCGCTCGTGCGGTAATCAGGAGGCGCAACACACCTATTTCCATCCGACCATTCCGGGCCGGATCCGGCCGCCTCCCAGATATTCAGGATCGGAATTCTCGTCAAACAAGTCAAATCCCCTGTGGAAACAGCTGTCAAAATCGTCCCTGCGCACTCGATCAAACGGGCGCATCGGCACGGAAGTCAGGACCAAGCGGGAAAACCAACCCATCCAGCCACGGTTGTCTTGCAACGATCGCACGCCACAAGTCCACAGCGACCTTGCGGTACGCGGCGTGACCCTTGGCGGTTCCACGCAAACGCACGAAGTGGAAAACCTCCCGGAGATTCCAATTGAAGAGCGTCCGCTTGCGGAATGCCAGCATGAGGGCATAGACTGCCTCGGCCGGAAAATCGGGGCGCAGGGCATCGTAGACGGACGCCGAAGATTCCGCCAGACGCTCGAACTCGGCCCGCAGTCCCAACTCATCGACCAGTCGCGGCACGGTGTAGCCGAAATCAGGAGACAACTCCTGCGCGATCTGAGTACCGATCCGATGCCGCTGAATGTCACGCCAGGCGCCATAGTCGACTGTGACCTCAAAGAGGTAGTTTAGGCCCTCAAAGGCGCGCGGCAAGGGATCGAACGGTCCAAGCCCTGCCAGCGAAGCACGCACCAGCGCCATCATGTCGTCCACGGACCACCGGCTGATCTGATCTTCAAGTCCTGCCCACTCCATCTGCTGGCTCGCGTAGGAAACGGCACAACAGAGACGCCGCAGCCCATCTTGATCGTGGCTTAGAAGTTGCACCTCCGAGGGGCGATGGGACAGATCCCTGCCGGGCGGGGAGATCACCTTTTCCAGTACACGGACCACCGCGCGGGTGGATTCAGAGCGAGACAGGTCCGGATCTGAGTACTTCAGCAGAGTCGGCACTTTCTGCAAAGCAGCCGTCTTGAGTTCCCCGGCAATATCTCGCAGTTCCGCCAGATCGGACCCGGCCAGTTTGCGTATGGCAGCCGCCAATGCTCGCGCGTTGACGGTCCATCCGAGGTTGGTGAGCGTCGAGGCCGGCAGCAGGTATCGGATTGAATCGCATGCTTTCGCACGCAACCGGGATTCCCACGCCTTCTCCGGCTCGTCGCTTGGACGCGGGTCAGTCGCTTTCAGCCATTCATAGGCTCGTTGATGCCAAGCCTGGTAGGCTTCCAGCAGTGTAGTCACGAGCTGCTCATACTGCTGCCGCAGCTTCGGTGCGCTTTCGAACGACGCGGGCCGATAGACCCGCCTTGGGTCATACACCTGGTATCGTGTCGATTTCTCCGTATACGACGCCAAGCGGTTGTCCTCGATGGCCTTCGCCGCAAGGATGGAGACATTCTCGACCGCCAGCGACAGCACCGCGTGTTCGGCAACCGAGGCGTGGCCGTAACCAACCACCCATTTCTCGTGGAACTTGGCAGAAGCCGTCTCGGTCAGCTCGGCCGCGATCTGATCGAACGGTTCGGGAGAACGTGATGTTTTCGCAAATGCCACCGCCACAACTTCCGGCGGGAGTTCGGGCATCAGATAGATGCGGCGCGCACAAGCGTCTGTGAACCCGCCCGCCACCGGCGGGGACTGGGCTGATTGGCCGGGCTGGGGGGCACTCTCTGTTTTCGGCATCTGGTGTCTCTGCTCCTCCGGGAGGCAACTCTACAAAGATAGGGTAAGGTCTCTGCGGACGCAAACCTCGTGCGCGGCAAACGCCCGCCGCGGCGGGTGCCGAATCATCTCGAAATCAGCGACTACCGAAAACAGAGAGGGGCGTGTCGCGACGCCCCTCCCAAGTTCGGCTTTGCTCCCCGCTATTCCGGGCAATTCGTCGGACACGGACTGCAACCGCAGAGGCTGCAAAGAGATTGCGGCAGCACCCTCACAACTTGGACAGCATTGCCGGCGCTGGGTCGCACGGCTCGGTGCCTCCGCTGAAAACGAAGTCAATCAAATACACGACATCAAAGACATCCAAGTAATGGTCGCAGTTCACGTCAATCGAGTACCACGGGTCCGGGATGGTCCCACCCTGAAATGCTACATCGATCAGGCAGATGATGTCAAATACGTCGATCGTGAAGTCCCGCTGGCAGTCGCCGTTGAGTACGAGCCGGAAGCGTCTATGCGCCTCGTTGTTCGTCAGATCGTACTCCTGCGGGTCCGACGATGTGATGCGGACATGCACCTCGGTGTCCTCGCTGCTGATGATCCAGACAATTGAAGCCGGGACGCTACCACCAGCGGGAACCGAAGGCAGAGAGATCGTCCCGATCGAGGCAGTGTCTGGACCGTCGACATGAAAGACCTCAACAGTGGCGGAAGCGGCCATTTCGCCCCGGTTGTGGATCACGGCGCTGATCGTCGTTGGAAATCCGATTCCCGGGTAGTAGTTCGAGAAATCGATGTCGCTGGAATCCACCCATAGGTCGGGGGCCGCTCCGACAATGAGCGCTCGCGTTGCCTCGTTGTTGTCCTCGTTGTCTTCCGGAATCGTCCCAGCAGCGTCGGTGATGACCCGCGCGATGTGTATGTTGGTCGGAATCTCGGTGGCCAACCACCTTTGGGTGGCCTGGATACCCACATAATTGTTCGTACTGGGCGGGGCGGGGATTGAAGCAATCGTCACCGTATCGCCCAAAAGCAGCCCATCGATCTCGAAAACCACCTTCACGTTATCGGCGACGGCATGGCCAATGTTGTAGATGTCCACTGAGATGGCTACGCTATCACCCGGGTCAGGATTCAGCGGATTTGGGTCGATGTACTCCGAGCGCACCATCAAATCCGGCTTGAACCCGATCCAGATCCGGCCGGTCGCCGAATTGTTGTTCTCGTCGCACTCCGGGTACTGGGAATTGGCGTCGACTGTGGCCGTCACCGTGTGCCAGCCGGGCACGGAGAACGCATAAACAAGGTTCGCAACTGGAACGCTGAGACGGTGGTTATAGAAACCGCTCAGATTGACCGTTCCCAGATCTCCCTCGATGTCGTCTTGGAACTGGACTGCCACCGGAGCCAGGAGATTGAATGCCCCACTCGTCTGAGCGCGGGCGTAAATCGTCACCGGTTCTCCGACGCCCGCCGCGCAGAGATTGAACATCGGCCACGTGAAGTTGGGACACCGTCCCCCATAGAGCGGATAGAGTTCGAACACAGCCGGGACCGAACCGCTGTTGTCCAGTTCGTTGGTCTCCGGAATCACATTGGCCGGGTCGGCCATCGCGGTGATAACACAGGCCGCCCGGTTCACCACCCAGTCGACTGCTGACGCCGCAGACTGTGTCGAATAAGGCGCGATACTGGGGATGGTAACGACCTCCCCGACCTGGCTGGTGTCGACTCTGAAAACCACTGGTACGTTGGTTGCCGTGCCATTGCCTCGGTTGTGAACTACAACCAAGAGCTTGACCGTCTGCCCGTCCGCATTGGCATACGGGTCCGTGACCGTGATGTCTTCATAACCGATTTGCAGATTGACACGCAGGTCATCGACGTAGATCCACCAGCCTGTCTCGTTATTCCCTTCGTTGCACTCCACAATCTGCCCGGCCGCGTCGGCGGTCACTGCCACCCAATACCAGCCAGTATCAGGGAATTCCACGTTGAAGCTGGCGTCTGCAGCCGCTCCGAATGCTCCGATCGTGTGCTGAGAAGTGCCCTCGAAAACCGTGGCCCCTTTCGTCACCCGGAACCGCACAGCAAACGAACTGGCTGGCTCTATACCCAATGTGTCGGGAATCGCGATCCCGCCCTGATTGTAGACGCGCGCATGCAGGGTGGTCGCCTGGCCCACATAGGCCAACGACTGTGGGTAAGGCACTTTCGGTGTTAGATCGGGATAGCCACACCAGAGGAAGAACGAGATTGTCGCCTGGTTGTTCTCCTCGCTGTTCTCTACCACGGTGTTTCTCAGGTCGGCATAACATGCCACGGAGTGATCTCCCGCTCCAGTGAACTTTAGAGCAAGGTTCTGCCACGCCGGCGGGTAGTAGGGCTCACGGGGGCCCAGGTGGGCGATCGGACCAGCACTGTCGATGATGACGCCGTCCTTGTACAGATGCACCCAGAAGTTCGATGCGGGGTAGTCGCAGAGGTTGTACACATACACACTCGTGATTGACGTGGTGTCATCGACGTTTTCGATCTTGGGAATCCGTGACAAAGACAAGTTACAGATCAGATCCGGAAGCGGCTGCAGACAGGAAACCACCTGCAACGCCAGCGTTGTATCGCTGCTCAGTGTGTAGTCGGTGACGCTGACTGTCATCGGATACGTGCCGATGTTGGATGGTGCCCTAAAGGTACGCGAGAAGTTCCCATTGTCATCCGTAAACGTGGCGAAGCTCTGGTAGTTCTGCACGTCGACGGTCACGGCTGCCCCCGACACCGGCTCCAGTGAGTCGGGACCGAAATAGTCCGCCCGCCCCGACACAGTCACCCAATCCTGGGGCAGCGCCGGGTTCGTGGTCTGGGCCAAGATCCGGATCCAACCGGGCAGGACAGGATTCCCCACCGTCAAGCCCCGGACGGCCGAGTTGTTCGTCTCGTTCCACTCGACGATGGCGTTGCCTGGGTCAACTGTGAAACGGAAGGTGTAGTACCCGTCGACGCTGTACCGGAATCCCTGAGTCACGGTGGCCGTGCCGTTCGCTGGCAAGGATGCCAACAGGACGGTACCGATGGGCCCGTACTTGTCCGAGATCTCGACCGGAACGTTCGTGAAGGAAGAATCCGAATTGTTGTGAACAGTCCCAGAGACGAAGAATGTGTCTCCCACCGCAGGCGTGGAACTGGAGAAGTTGATGTCTGAGGCGTAGATGTACAAATCCGGGAGGTCGGTGATCACGTCCGGCGCATCAATCCAGGTCCAAGCTGCTGCGCCTTGGGCGGGGTCCCCCGTCTGATCGAAGGCCGCGAACGAAAAGCGGTACGCAGTGCCCAGCGGTAGTGTGGTGCGGTATCGGTACTTTCTCCCGGTCACATAGTCCGCCGATCCCGTCGGCCACATCGAATAGACTGCATCCTTCGGTCCATTCAACAGAGTGTCGCCATCGAAGTCTATGCGGAGCTTGGGGTATCCGGCAAGCGGTGGCGCCCCGTCGGCATCGCTATAAATGACCTCGAAATCAAAGTAGGTCCCGGCGTCACCCAAGTCTGGTGAGACACCCGGGATTGGCTCCAAGGGGTCGACCCACCTCAAGACAGGTGGATAGCCACGCCACACGACATTCACAGTGAAGGCACATGTGCTTTGGTTCCCCACCGCGTCAGTCGCAGTGCATGTGACCAGGCTTACTCCGAGAGGAAACGAAGACCCGGACGGCGGGACACAGGCGATGCTCGCTCCGGAGCAGTTGTCGCTGACGTAGGAATTGAATGCCACAACTGCACTCGAATCACTCGCACCAATCCCAACTGTAGTGTCGCCGGGACATGACGCCACAGGGACTTCGTTGTCATTGACGGTAACGAGGAAAACGCAAGTGTCCGCCTCCCCAGTCGCAGAGTCAGTCGCTATCGCCGTCACGCCTGTCGCCCCTTTGAGAAAATAAGATCCTGAAGGCGGGTTCGCGGCAAGAGTCACACCGGGGCAGCTCTTGTTGACGGTGACGTTGTAACTCACAATCGTACTGCAACGGCCGGGGTCAGTGCTCCGCGTGATGTTGGGTGGACAGGTGATCTCCAGTGGCAGAGTGTCGAGGACGGACACGGTCCCCTGGCACGTGTTCGCCGCCCCGTGATTGTCGGTCACGATCAATTGGACCAGCGTGATCCCTCGCGAATATGGATCGGGCGGCACTTGCACGAGGGTGATCGTGTCACCGGTGTCAGGATCATACGAGCCATTGTTGATGGAGGCCGCCGCCTGGCAATTGGCGTTCGCACTGACTGTCACACTCTGGCATTGCGCCACGGGGGGGGTGTTGGGCACGAAAGGGGCGATAGTAATCACGCCCTTGGTGAATATTGGAATTATCATGGACGGCGTCCCGGTCGAACGGGCGAACCAAAGGTGGTTCGCGGGATTCGCGCAGGTCGTGTCGATCTCGAAGGTGCCCGCGCTGTCGTTGACGTCTACCGTCAGGAGCATCTGCGGATTCGAACCATCGGTCCCAGGAGGAAGGTCACCTTGGAAGACTCTCACACGAACGAACATCACAGCTTCCGGCGAGGCCATGACGGGGAAGATTACATCCTGAGTCTGATTCACTATCCCCGCATATCCGCCCGGCTGGCCGTTCTTGCAGGTACCAACACTGTCGCCATCGTACCAGTTAATGATGTTGAGATCCGTGAGCTTTCCGTCAAGGCGCGTCCCGGCAGGATAGGAGCGTTTCATGTTGGTGATAAACGCCCCGCCGCTGGTCGAGCGGAGCTCGAGCGGGATGGCGTAGGCCTGGATTGCGACGTCGTTGGTGAGGAAGATGCCGATTGGGACGCCGGTGGCGCCAGCGAGGACAGTTTTTGATTCAACCACGACAGAGTTGGCGAAGCTGAGAACCGTGATGCGCACCGTGCCGGTGTCGCACAGAACCGGCGCCCCGTTGTCACACACGGTGAATTTCAGCGAGTCCGGCCCGCTGTAGCCACCCGTCGGCGTGTAAGTAAACGCTCCCGTGGCCGGAACGAACGTGGCACCGAGGGATCCGTGGGACGGTCCACTCAGAATCGCAAACGTATTCGTTTGGCCCACATCAATATCCGACGCGGGCAGATACGACACTGGCTTAGGAGTGTCCTGATTGGTTGCCCACGATGTGTCGCGTGCCTCCGGAGGATTGTTCTCAACCGGGTTGCCGACGACAACGCTGACCTGGAAAGTGCACGAGTCTTTGTTCCCGGAAGCGTCGGTGACTACGCATTTCACATCGGTGCTTCCCAGTGGGAATGTGGACCCGGACGGCGGGGTGAGCACGCTGATCAGTCCGGGACAATTGTCGTAAGTCGTCACGCTGTAGATGACCACGGCGCTGGTCTGACCATTGGGGACAGTCACGACAATTGGCGCCGGGCAGGTGACTGTGGGCTTTTCGTTATCAGTCACGATCACGTAGAATGTGCAGGTGTTCTGATTGCCCGAAGCGTCGGTGGCCGTGCTGGTGACCAGCGTGTTGCCCACCGGAAAGAACGAACCGGACGGCGGCACACTGGCGACACTCACGCCGGGACAGTTGTCCGATGCTCCCGGAGCAGCGAAGCTGACCACGGCACCGCATGAGTTCGGGCTATTGTCGACTACTACGTCACTCGGACAAGTGATCACCGGAGCCACCGAATCGCTTGCGCAGCTGACGGTGATCACGACAATCTCGGAGTCGGCCAAGGAGCCATCGCTTGCGATGAACGTCACGCTGTAAACGCCGGCCTGCCCGAAGCTGGGATTGAACGCAAAGGAACCGGCTCCATTCACTGAATCCATAAACGTCGCATTCAGGGGAACACCGACGGCGAACTGTGTGGGAACCGTGCCATCCGGATCGGTGGCATGGGTGCGGAAGGTGAGACTGGCCCCTTCAGCCACCGTTTTCGCCCGGATCGAATCCAACACCGGCGGAAGGTTGACAATGATCACCGTAATGCGCACCGTGCCAGTGTCGCACTTGACCGGCACGCCGTTGTCACACACGGTGAATTTCAGCGAATCCGGCCCGTTGTAACCGGCGTTCGGCGTGTAAGTGAATGCTCCGGTGGCCGACGTGAAACCACTTGTGCCTCCGTGGAACGGGCCGCTCAGGATCGCGAACGTCTTCGTTTGTCCAACATCGATGTCCGACGCTGGTAGATACGTCACTGACTTGGGAGTATCCTGATTCGTTGCCCACACTGTATCGCGCGCAACTGGCTCATCGTTGACGCAATTGACCGTGATGCGCACCCAGGCAGGGGCACAAAGCATGTCGGCAGCGTCGTCGCAGACCATGAACTGCAGTGAATCCAGCCCGCAGAAGTTCGGGTTGGGGGTGTAGGTGAAAGCCCCGGTATTCGGGTCCATCGCACCAATCGATCCATTGACCGGGGAAGTCAGGGTAATAAAAGTCAGCGTCTGCCCAGCATCAGGATCGGATGCCGGCAGATACGTCACGACCTTCGCCACATCCTCGTTCGTCGCCAACGATGTATCCCGCGGCACCGGCGGGGAGTTCGGCGGGACTGGAGTCCCGACTGTGATCAATCCCTTGGTGAAGGCCGGAACTATCCCCGTATTGTCGCTCGTGTTGACGAAGATCAGGTGATTGCACGGATCGGTGCAGGTCGTGTCGATCTCGAACGTGCCATTGCTGCCGTTGACATCTACCGTCAGCAGCATCTGAGGATTCGAACCATCGGTTCCGGCAGGAAGGTCTTCACTGAAGAGCTTGCCGCGGGCGAAGAACACGGCCTCGGGCGAGGAAACGACGGGGTAGAATACACCCTGATCCTGATTGATGACACCCGTGTAGCCGCCCGCCAGGCCGCCCTTGCAGGTGCCGACAGTGTCGCCGTCGTACCAGTTGGCAATGTTGATGGGCAACTTTCCGTCAAGGCGCGTTCCGGCGGGATAGGAACGTTTCATGTTGGTGATGAACGCCCCGCCGCTCGTGGAGCGGAGCTCGAGCGGGATGACGAAGTACTTGATTGCGACGTCGTTGGTGAGAAAGACGCCGATCGTGACCCCGCTGGCATTCAGGGTTACGTTCTTCGACTCAACGACAACGCTCGCAACCATTGACGCATTGGATGGCAGCATGGCGCTCACGGGTGCCGGAGAAAGTGGCTGGCTCGTTAGCTGGGTAAGGGTCAACTCGGATACGGAAGCAGGTGTCCTTGACATTACTGTAGAAGGCGCTGGACTGCACGGATCCGTCACCGTACCGCCGCTGAAGGCGAGGGCAATGATTTGGATGACGTCAAACACGTCGGTGGACCAGTCCTTGTTCACGTCGCCGCGTGTCGTCGGGCACTCCGGATCTTGAATGTCCAGACCGCCGGAAAACGCGATCCCGGTCACGCCAATGACATCGAACACGTCGATACATCCGCTGGTGTCAATGTCACCCTGCCAGGGGCAGTTGCACGCGGCCCAGGCTCCTCGGGCTGGCAGACCGACTGCAAGCAGAAGGATGGTGATCACGATGATGGGCTTATATGACATGCGGCACCCCCGTCTTCAGATTAAGAGGGTTCCGTTGCTCTCCCGCTCGAAATCGCATTTTCTGCCTCCGGCACGGACAAGGTGTACGAGATCAGAACGTCAGTAACCGTCAATCGCGGTAGGGCCGCGATCAGGACAAGTATAACAGGTTCCCTCGTATGAGGCAACTGGTCAGTTGGGGGGCAGTAGCCCGATTCCTGCCGGAACAGCGCCTTGATCTTGCCCCAGGTCGATTTCTTGACGTCAGAAATCATGAGTACGGAGAGTTCCTGATGACCGGTCCGCCGACCGGTGTCACGGTCGGCTGGGCCGGGTGACCGTCAACGTAGATTGTGATCTCGGCACCGTCACTCCAGTCGTCGCCGCCGTGGCACAATCCGCCAGTCACGTTGGGAAAATCCGCAAGGCCGCCGATACTTGGATTAGCGCCAAAGAACGGGAACATTTTCGGTCAGAATCAAATGGCTACGCGGAAACGACTGGATCAGATTCTTCAGACGCACGGTTTGGTGACGGAAACCAAGATTCGTGCGGCCTTGAATCGGCAGAGAACGCACGGTGGCAAACTCGGAGAGCAGCTCCTGCGCTCCGGCGATGTTCGCGAGATCGAACTGGTCGGGGCACTGTCGGAGCAGTTCGGTATACCGGGCGTGTGTCTGGCCGGGCGTCAGATCGACCCTGCTCTCTTCGACATCCTGCCGCGCCGTCTGGCCGAATTCCATCTCTGTGTGCCTCTCATCTATGATGGCATTGAGGACACGCTGGATGTCGCTCTTGCCGATCCGGGCAACCCAGATGCGCTTCAGGCAATCAGCGAAGCCGTACACCCCACGCGCGTCAGGCCCCTTGTTGCTGCCGACACCAGCATCCACGCTGTTCTGGCCCAGTCCCGCATGTCTGCCGCGTCGGGCACGACTGCGTTGGGGAATGCTGAGGCATTGGGTTCAGGACTCCCCGATCCGGTGCTGACATCAGTCATTTCATTGCTCGAGCTGGCTGTCCGCGCCATCGAACGGGGTGGGAAAACGTGGACGTGTGACACGGTTTGGACAGCACGTCTTTCGGAAGAAATGGCCGTGCGTCTTGGGCTGTCAAATCGCATCGTCCAGACCATCCGCCTGACCACCTTGACCGCAAGTGTTGCCGCCTGGCAAAAGCCGGTTCGAGGCGAACCACTTGCTACTATCTTGGAGCGATCACAATCGCTGCTGCGGTCACTGGATTTCCCGTGGGACCTCGCGGGACTTCTCGCCGAAAGTGCGCGATGGAACGACCTCAATTCGCCAAGTCCCGCCGCCCAGGTGCTCAGAACCGCCTTTGCCCTGGGAGAACTCAAGCCGGTCAAGCTGACGGATCGGAGTATTGAAGAGTGGCAGAAGAGTGTGACAGAGTCAGTCAAGTGGAACCTGGCTCCCGAATTCGTTGCCATGGCATTCTCGATCGTGACAGAGTGGTGGCGGCGACATCAGCTCAGTGATTTGCCGGGTGAGGTCATGATCGTGGGAACGAGCCCACTCGCAGGATCGTTGGCCCAACAACTCTCCTCCGCGAGATACCGACTTGTCCGGGTACCGGCTATTTCGGAAGCAATCCAGCTCATCAGAAGGCGCACGCCCGACCTCGTGTGCGTTCATGCTGCTGCAGCGGATGGGTTCACCTACGATGAACTGGCGGATGTTCTGGGTGCGATCCCCCGCCATGCGGCGCACATCATGCTGATCGTCCACGACAAGTGCGGCGCCAGAGTGATGGATTTGGCCAAAGGAGGATTGGCGGAGGTCATTGCTGAGACCGACGGGACTGCAACGATTTTCGCCCGGATGCAGAGTGTCCTTTCTCTTCAGAATCAGGCCAAGCCCGAATCTGAAGGTGCGAAGCCGTCCTCACGGGCGAAACCGGCAGGATTCCCCTCGGTCGCAGGTCATCTCGCCGACATGAGCCTGGCCGATCTTGTGCAAGTCCTCTCTGCCGCCCACAAGACTGCCAAAGTGATCTTCCGCCGGCAAGAGCATCACGCCATCCTGTGGTTCCATCAGGGGCAGGTAGTCAGCGCGGCGTCGGACGGACTCACCGGCGAAAATGCGTTTTTCGATTTGGTAGGATGGCGCGATGGCACATTCGAGGTGCACACCACCGAGGAAGTGCCTGCACGGAACGTTGATTCCTCCACTCCCGGTCTTCTGCTCGAGGGATACCGCAGGCTCGACGAGGCCCGACGCGACAAAGACATTCTCACCACCGCCTGACAATTTCTGGCAGGCCACTCTCCCGGCAGCGCCGCTTCTCTGACCCCCGTGGACGGGCCGATGGTGTATATTCCCCGCCGAGAACGGATGACCCCGGCCTCTGCATGGTGCAGACGAAGGCGCGGGATCATTGCAGATGGTGAGAACTCGGAGGAGCTATGAACGATCCACGGTGGAAGAAACTTGCTGAAACGCTCGTGCATTACTCATGCGCCGTCAAAGCTGGCGAGAAAGTCTTGATCGAGTCCAAAGGCGACGACACGTCTTCGCTCGTCAAAGAGATCGTCACAGAAGTTGCGAAAGCGGGCGGCCTGGCTCGTTGGTATCACAACGAGGAAGAAGTCGAACGGCGATGGGTGATGCATGCATCTGAGGAGCAGATCAAAGCCTTCGGACAAATGCACTTGAAAACAATGAAGGACACCACATGCTATATTTCCGCGCGGGGGGCCAACAACGCCTTCACGCTGGCCGATGTCCCGGAGAAACAGCGTGAGTGGTACCAGAAGCACTACTACAAACCGGTTCATCTCGAACAGCGTGTGAAGAAGACCCGCTGGGTGGTCCTTCGTTATCCCAATCATGCCATGTCGCAACTCGCCGAGACATCACGCGAGGCATTTGAGGACTTCTTCTTCTCGGTCTGCAATGTGGATTATGTCAAGATGTCGAAAGCGATGGACCCTTTGGCCGCGCTGATGGCGAAGACCGACCGGGTGCGCATCGTGGGGCCGGGTACCGATCTGAAGTTCTCGATAAAGGGGATCCCGCCGATGAAATGCGACGGCCACCGCAACATCCCGGATGGTGAAGTCTACACTGCGCCAGTCAGGACTTCGATCAATGGCGAGATCACGTACAACACACCGTCCATCTACGAATCAACTGTGTATGACAAGATCCACTTGGTGTTCAAAAACGGCAAGATCGTCCGCGCCGACTGCGCCGGGGACAGCACGCAATTGAACAAGATCTTCGATACAGACCCGGGGGCGCGCTACGTCGGCGAGTTCTCGTTTGGCATCAATCCGAACATACGCAAGCCGATGAAAGACACGCTCTTTGATGAGAAGATCTTTGGTTCCATCCACCTGACACCAGGGAATTGTTATGATGAAGCACCCAACGGCAACAAGTCCGCGATCCACTGGGACTTGGTGCTGATCCAGACCAAGGAGTTTGGCGGAGGACAGATCTTCTTCGACGGTCAACTGATCCGCCAGGATGGCCTGTTCGTGCATCCGGCACTGAAGGACAAACTCTCCCCCAAAGCGCTGCGCTAAGCAGCGGCGGAGTCGGCGTTCGGCTCGTCATTCGATGGCGCAACGAAGAAACAAATCGATCGTCCTGGCATTCGGGGCCACCGTGCTCGCATTGGTCCTGCTGGAGGGCGTTGCCCGACTGGCCGGAGGACCGCCTCACACCTCTAATCCGACATTCGTCGAGGCGACGGAATGGGATTATCCGGCTCAGATTGCCAAAGACCCCGACTTGTTCTGGCGTTACCGGCCACAGCAGGTCATACATAGCGACTTCGTTGCTCCCGGAACCTACACCATCAACTCACTCGGCTTTAGAGGTCTTGAACCGAACGAGACGAAATCGACGGATGTCCGCCTCGTTGTCTGTTTGGGCGAGTCGACCACATTCGGATGGGGTGTCTCTGACGATCTTGGCTATCCCCGCCAATTGGAGACTCAACTGAATCGTCTCGATCCGCAGCACCGGCGCTGGGAAGTCGTCAATGCTGGCGTGACGAACTACTCCACCTACCAGGGGGTGATCCTCGCGCAACGGTGGCTGCCCCGGTGGAAACCCGACGTCGTCCTGTTCAACTACTCCTGGGCCGACCATCAGCCAGCAGGTGGGGGGGGTGCGGACAACGATTTGAGAATGCCCCCCCGGTGGCGTCTCGATCTCGAAGAAGTACTGCAACGTTCGGCCGCGGTACAGTGGGCGAGGTGGGCATGGCTTTCTCTTTTCCATTCTGAAGGGCCACTGCTTCCCACTGATCGCAGAGTCTGGCGGGTCGGACTGCCTGAGTTCGTCGGCAACATCGAAAAGCTCGTGCGAGCCGCACAGGATGCCGGGGCGCGTCCTGTCATTGTCACATCGCCGATCTCGTGGCCTCCACCCGGGAAATCAGATACATCCGGGGTATTCCACTACCATCAGCGGTACCGCCGCATGGCGCGATACGGAGCCGTTGCGGCGGGTGCCGAGTTTGTCGAGCTGGCCAATGCCTTTGACACGCACCCGGAATTCTTCGACGACCCACGCGTGGACAATGAGCATTTCAACGCTGCGGGCCATGCTTTCGCCGGAGAATTCCTGGCCCGATTCATCCTGGGAACACCGCAAGACACCACCGACTCACCCCGGTAACCACTCGAGATTCCCAGGTACGTGAAAAGAAACCGCCCCATCCTTCAGGGGGGATGGGGCGTGTTTCCACATCGGATCAAATGGTTACGGGCGGGGACCCGGTGAATGCCCGAAGCGTTTATCGTGGAATTTGAGGATCTCTCTCAGGCGCTCCTGGACCAATTGTGAATGCCCGGCATCGACACCACCAAACCCCGAGTACTGCTCCCAGACCCACGTGGAATCGTTGAAGTGAGACTGCCCTGCGGTCTTCATAGCTTGAAGCAGGCCGAGATTCTGATCGAGAAATCCCCATTCATCGGCGTCGCCACAGTCCAAGTAGACAGCGGTACTGTCGAAGACATGGGGATTGAGCTCAAATAAGCTCTTGACGTCCTGTGCTTCCCACTTGGCCCACACCAGGTCTGAGCGCTGCCCGCTGGAATCAAACGGCAAGTCGATCCCTATCGGCGCCGGATTCCGGTGAAGGGAGTCACTGCACAACCGCTTCTTCTGGAGAGTCGGGAACAGGAGCGTCGCTGGACCGGGGTCTACGGATTCGTAAAGGGAACAGGGCTTGCAGTAGTAGAATTCCCACCAGTTCTCTGGGATACATGCGCCTTTGTATTTAGGAAGGCAGAGCTGGCAACTGTCGAATCGTGTTTGTGACGGGCTCACCAGTTCCTCCAAAGGCCTCGGCGAGAACGCAACCGCCATCGCAATGATCTGGTTGGTAAACCGCTTGCCAAGCCCAGGAAAGATAGTACTGAAGGCTGAATCTGGAACATGATTCTCGCGGAACACTTCGGTTGTCCAATTCAGCACGCCACTCCGGCCATCGGAGCCCCCGAAGGACAGCGGACCAGACATGGAGGAAACCGACGCGAAGAGATCGGGGCGATCCATGGCGAAACGCATGGCACCATACCCGCCCATTCCGTGCCCGGAGATCGCACGTGATGACCGTCCCCCCTGTGTGTAAACGCGGAAGGTCTGCTCTACGTGACGAACAACACTCATAATCAGGTCCGCGTATTGCCCTGATGCCAGCGAGTTCCGGTAGTAGGAACCCCCGAATGCATTGCTCGCGTCGACCGTCACTACCAGCATCCGGCCGATTTCTCCTTTACGGTACAGGTCTTCCAAAATACTCTGAATGTTGTACCGCTCAAAGTACTTACCGTCGGAACCATAGTCATGCAGAAGATAGAGAACGGGGAAAGGCGGCTGCGGCACATCAAGCGAAGTGCCGGATGCGTAGGCCACCGAAAGGATGCGTCCGGTCGGATCGTTCCATGGATTATTCTCGAGCACTGGGAAACCGAGGATCTGAGTACTGGGTGCTCCGGGAGCAAGCAAGGGAGGATCCACCGGGTTGTCGCCCTGTGTGCATCCCCACACAACCAGAGTGACGGCCATGGCCACACATAGCGCGGGACCAGCATATCTACGAGAGATCATCATCATCGCCTCATCCTGTTAGAACCGGTAAGACATCGATAGGAGTGTTTCAGATCTGAACGAACGGTACTCTCCCGGGTAGACAGATTGTCCAACCCCTGTCCCGGTGTTGCCGACGTTCCGCTTGGAGTAGAAACCGAGTTCCTGTGCCGCGGCCAGTTCGAGATGGCCGTTGATCGTATAGGCCCCGCCAAGAGTCACGCCGATCTTGTTACCGACGTCGGGGAAAGAGGGACCAAACGTCGAGTCAGGCGCGGCGGTTCCATCATAGTAGAGGCCACCGCGCAACAGCACGTTTTCCTTCACCGCATACTCAGCCCCGCCAGAGATACGAACTTGGTTCTTCCATCCAAATGGAATGTCGATATCCTGACGATGCCCGACGCGAGTGTTCAGTCCGCTGTCTGCCAGCGCGATAGTCCAGCGATCCACGGCCGACCAAAATGTAACGACGGCATCAAACGCCAGTGTCAGCCGGTCGCTCGCCGTCCATCCCACCCCAGCGCCGAGTTGAGCAGGCAGGTGGAGATCCAGTTCGAATTTACTCTGATCTTGGGACCGTGCCGAATAGCCTTCCCGGTAGTTGCCGGAGAAGAAGCGGTCAGACGTAAGCGTATCGTTTCCAACAACGACAGCGTCGTAAGGACTGGGCAGTATCGGGCTCCTTAACGCGGGGTTCTTGGGCCAAGCCATGTTCAACTGGGCATTCCCCTTGAGAGGCACGGTAACCGGAGTCTGGCCACTCACTCCCAGGGAGAGCTTCTCGGAAATCCGCCAGAGGAGACCAGCATTACCACCAACAGCGAAGCCATTCCCATGCAACTGGAAGTCCGCAAGAAAATGGTCGTAAGGATACTGGTTGAAAGGTGCCCCAAGAGGATTATCGATGAACAACACCCGCCGGTAGACCAGATCACCATTGGTCAGTGAAAGACCAGCCCCCACCGAAAGATCCTCGCCCAATTTGTGGGCCACCACAGGATGGATGTCCAAGACATCAAGATCGGTGCGGAAGTTCTTCTTCGCGAATTGGTAATCGTTGTTGTATCCGAACGGCGCCTTGAACAGATCCCATGAGTAATTGACGTCATGAGGCCAAAAGATCGCGGCGCCAAAAACCCAGCCATTGGTCTGGGAGGGAACGGCGATTCCCGCAAAACTCGGGATCGGGAAGAGTTCATCCAATGGAAAGCGCTCCTGGCCATCCTTGAACCCCAGATCATACTTCCCGTTGGCCTTCAGGTTCGGGGTATAGGAAAGACCCGGGGTGTAAGTCCCCAATGAAACGTTGAGTTCGCTCGATTTCAGAAACGCGAGGCCGGCAGGGTTATGACTTGCCGCGCTCCAATCATCCGCAAGGCCTCGAAAGGCCCCCCCCATTGATCGCGCCCTGATGCCGACTCCGGGGGTAGCGAAGCCAGCAGCATGAGAACTCGAAATCGTGAAGATGACGATACCGAGCATCAACACGAACACTCTGCCCCACATGGACTTCATCTGTCTTGTCAGTTCCAAAGGCATTCCCCCTATCTTCTCTGCTCCACGTGCCATTCATCCAAAGTCGAGGGTCCGCCCCGGCTCCCGAAAAAACGACACGCAATTAAACACCCACCAAGCCACGGGTCAAACGCTTTTTCCCCGCAAAGACCCCCTGCCTGCGCGTACTTGACAGAATGCTGCCGGCACAGCCGGACCTCAACTTAGGCTGAAACCGGTCCCAAGGGTGGCCCATTTGGACCCTGTGTACCCCAGTGCGAACGAAACCAAAGACCGTCATCAACATCTTGAAGCCCCTTTGCGCTGTACGCTCGTGGCCGATAAGCTCTACCCATGACCAGCAGCATTATTCCCCGCCGAACGAAACCGACTGACAAATTCGTCCGCGTGATTGCGAAAAGGGCCCGGGTTTGGTAGATTAATAGGTTTGCACTTCGCCGAGCAGAGCAGTGCGGGTGCAGGTAGCCTATGAGTGACTTCATTCAGATCAGGGGGGCCAGAGAACACAACCTCCAGTCGATTGACCTCAAGATCCCCCGCGACAAGCTGGTGGTAATCACGGGGTTATCTGGTTCCGGCAAGTCGTCGCTGGCTTTTGACACGATCTATGCCGAAGGACAACGGCGCTACGTGGAGTCGCTCTCGGCCTATGCCCGTCAGTTTCTCGGCCTGATGGAGAAGCCAGACGTCGATTTCATCGACGGCCTTTCTCCGGCGATTTCCATCGAACAGCGCACGTCCGCAAAGAATCCCCGCTCGACGGTGGGAACCGTTACCGAGATCTACGATTACCTGCGCCTGCTTTTCGCCCGCGTCGGCGTGCCGCACTGTTTTCGCTGTGGCCAGCCGATCCGGCGGCAGACGGTGTCGCAAATGGTCGATCACTTGATGCAACTGCCGCTGCGGACTCGTTTCGTCATCCTCGCGCCATTGGTGGAAGGCCGCAAGGGCGAGCACCGGGAAGTATTCGAGCAGATCAAGAAGAAGGGCCTGGTCCGGGTCAGGGTGGATGGAAAGATCGTCGATTTGGAGGAAGTGCCATCGCTCAACAAGAAGACCAAACACACCATCGAGGCGGTCGTGGACCGCCTGGTCTCCGGGCCGGCGATCAAATCGCGCCTGGCCGACTCTCTGGAAACCGCGTTGCGGCTGGCAGGCGGCGCGGCGCGTGTGGCTATCGATGGCGGCGAGGAGCATGTATTCTCCGAAACGTCCGCGTGCCCGGAATGTGGACTCTCATTCGAAGAGCCAACGCCCCGCCTCTTCTCATTCAATTCGCCATTTGGCGCCTGTCCGACATGCAGCGGACTAGGGAACAAGATGGAGATCGACTCCGCTCTGATCGTGCCGAATCCTACGCTCTCCATCTTCGAAGGAGCGATCGATCCCTGGGGAGAGGACCCGGCCAATTGGTACCGCTTCCTGCTGCGAGGCGTCGCCTCGTACTTCAACTTCAACTTCCGGACTCGCTTTTGCGATCTGCCCAAAGAAGCTCAGAAAGTGATCCTGTATGGATCAGGTCATAAGGAATTCACATACCGCTATGAGAACCGCGACGGAAGAGGCAAGGGTGAATTCACCGGGAAGTTCGAAGGGGTTATTCCCAACCTCGAACGCCGCTATCGGCAAACAGAATCGAACGCGGTCCGGCAATGGATCGAACAGTATATGCGCTTCATCCCTTGCCCAGCCTGCGAGGGTGCGCGGCTCAAACCGGAGGCGCTGGCAGTACGGGTCAACGACCGGTCAATCAACGACGTCGTGCAACTGCCCATCAAAACCGCCGTCAAGTTCTTTTTGGATATGAAACTGGGTCCGCGCGAGCGCCAAATCGCACGCCAGATTCTCAAGGAGATCAACCAGCGACTCAGTTTCCTTGTCGACGTCGGGCTCGATTACCTGACACTGGACAGATCGGCGCAGACCCTGTCGGGCGGTGAGGCACAGCGCATTCGTTTGGCTACGCAGATCGGATCCCGGCTGGTCGGTGTGCTCTACATATTAGATGAACCGTCAATTGGGCTCCATCAGCGTGATAACCGTCGTCTGCTGAATACACTCTTGGGGCTGCGCGATCTGGGCAACACGGTGCTCGTGGTGGAACACGATCGTGAGACGATCGAATCTGCCGACTACGTCATTGATCTTGGCCCGGGGGCAGGCAAGCAGGGCGGTTTCGTGGTCGCTTGTGGTCCCCCTGCGGTCATCAGACGTACGGCGGCCTCGCTCACCGGCCAGTACCTTGCAGGCGTGAGGAGCATACCCGTGCCGCGCGAGCGGCGGCAGGGAAGTGGGCAGCGCCTCAAACTCGTCGGGGCCAAGGGGAACAATCTCAAAGAAATCAGTGTCGAATTCCCACTCGGAGTACTGACCTGTGTTACAGGTGTGTCTGGGTCGGGCAAATCGACCCTGGTCAACGAGACATTGTATCGTGTGCTCGCAGAGCGCTTCTACGGTGCCAAGACAGTCCCACTCGCATTCAAGGAAATCGCCGGCCTGGAAGCCATCGACAAGGTGATCGACATCGACCAATCTCCCATCGGGCGCACGCCGCGCTCCAACCCCGCCACCTACACGGGCGTGTTCACTTTCATCCGCGACCTCTTCGCCCAGCTCCCGGAAGCCCGGATCCGCGGCTACGCGCCGGGTCGGTTCTCGTTCAATGTCAAGGGGGGCCGTTGCGAGGCATGCGAGGGCGACGGGATCATCAAGATCGAGATGCACTTCCTGCCGGACGTGTATGTACCCTGTGAAGTCTGCAAGGGCAAGCGGTACAACCGCGAGACGATTGAGGTTACATTCAAGGGCAAGAGCATCGCGGACGTGCTTGACATGACGGTCGACGAGGCGCTCGAGTTCTTCGCCAACTTCCCCCGCATCAAGAAGAAGCTGCTGACTCTTTCGGAGGTCGGGCTGGGGTACATTCATCTTGGCCAGCAGGCAACAACATTGTCCGGCGGTGAGGCACAGCGAGTCAAGCTCTCCACAGAGTTGTCCAAGGTCGCCACCGGCCGGACCTTCTACATCCTCGACGAGCCGACAACTGGACTGCATTTCGAGGACATCAAGATGCTGCTTGGGGTACTTAACGAGCTTGTTGATCGCGGCAACACGGTCGTGGTGATCGAGCACAATCTTGATGTGATCAAGACCGCCGACTGGATTATCGACTTGGGGCCAGAAGGCGGGGAAGAAGGCGGCGAGGTTGTAGCGATCGGCACTCCGGATGATGTCGCCCATAATCCGCGTTCATACACCGGACAGTTCCTCCTCCAAGAGCTGAACCGGCCGGCGCGGAATCGCCGCAAGCCTCAAGCACGCAACGGAAAGCCCACTGCGCAGGTTGCCAGCACGGAGAATTGACAGACCACGCTAACAGTCGAGGCGAATTCCTTTGCTGATGGCATGACGGCCGATTATCGTTGCCGACACAACCGCTATGGAGGTTTCGATGAGCAGGAACATTACACAGAAAATCATTGAGGCACATCTCGTGGAGGGGAAACCCGAAGCAGGACAGCCAATTGCGATTCGGATTGACCAGACATTGACGCAGGATGCCACGGGCACGATGGCCTACCTTCAGTTTGAGGCGCTTGGCATAGATCGCGTCAAGACCGAGCGCTCGGTGTCATATGTCGATCACAACATGCTGCAGGCCGGTTTCGAGAATGCCGACGATCATCGTTATCTCCAGTCGGTCGCCGCGCGCTTCGGCATCGATTTCTCTCGCCCCGGCAATGGCATCTGTCATCAAGTGCACTTGGAGAGGTTCGGTGTTCCGGGCAAGACGCTCCTGGGTTCCGACTCGCACACACCGACCAATGGCGGGCTGGGTATGCTGGCGATCGGCGCCGGTGGTCTCGACGTGGCGGTGGCCATGGGCGGCGGCGCGTTTCACCTCGCCATGCCGAAGGTCGTGCGCGTCAGCCTCAAGGGAAAGCTGCGGCCATGGGTTGCCGCAAAGGATGTCATCCTCGAAATCCTGCGGCAATTGACCGTGAAGGGCGGAGTCGGGAAGGTCCTTGAGTATTCGGGTGAGGGTGTCGCCACGCTCAGCGTGCCGGAGCGTGCGACGATCACAAACATGGGCGCCGAACTCGGGGCGACGACATCGATCTTTCCATCCGATGAGAACACACGAAAGTATCTCGCCCTCCAGAAACGGGAGTCCGACTGGAAGCCACTCGTGGCGGATCCCGACTCGAAGTACGATGCTGAGGTCACTATCGATCTCTCGGCCCTCGAACCGATGATTGCGCAGCCCCACTCGCCGGACAAAGTGGTGCCTGTACGTGAGGTTGCCGGTCTCAAGGTCGATCAGGTGTGCGTGGGATCGTGCACGAATTCCTCGTTGTACGATCTGATGGTGACCGCCGCGATTCTCAAGGGAAGGCACGTCCACCCGAATCTGAGCCTTACGATCACGCCGGGTTCCAAACAGGTTTTCACTGCGGTAGCCCAGTTGGGCGCTCTGACCGACATGATCGCGGCTGGGGCGCGAATCATTGAATCCGCCTGCGGTCCGTGCATCGGGATGGGCCAGGCGCCGTCGTCGGGCGCGGTATCCATCCGCAGCTTCAACCGGAACTTTGAGGGGCGTTCCGGCACGAGGGACGCCAATGTCTACCTCGCGTCGCCGCAAGTCTGCGCGGCCTGCGCGGTTACCGGCGTGATCACCGATCCTCGCGATTTGGGTCCCGAGCCTAAGATCACCCTGCCCGAAGCGATTCCGATTGACGATGCGCTCATCATCAAGGCACCGCCCGACGGACGTTCCGTTGTCATCCTCCGAGGCCCGAATATCAAGCCCCTGCCAATCCAGAAACCCATGGCTTCGAACATCGCCGGTGAGGTGCTGCTGAAGGTGGGTGACAACATCACGACAGACCACATTATGCCGGCCGGCGCCAAGGTTCTGCCGCTGCGATCGAACATCCCAGCCATTTCCGAATATGTGTTCGAGCGGATCGATCCGTCCTTCCCCAAACGCGCCAAGGAGAAGGGTGGCGGATTGATCGTGGGCGGCGACAATTACGGCCAGGGATCCTCACGCGAGCACGCGGCGCTGGCCCCGATGTTTCTGGGCGTGCGCGCGGTGATCGCCAAGTCTTTTGCCCGCATCCATTACGCCAACCTGATCAACTTCGGCATCCCGCCTTTGACATTCGCCAACCCCGCCGACTACGACAGGATCGAGCAGGGCGATATCATCGAGATTGACAAGATCGTGGAAACGATTCAAAGCGGCGCGCAACTCAAAGCCAGGAACAAGACTAGAGGATTCGAGTTCATCCTCAGCTACGATCTCTCCCCTGCCAGCAAAGCTGTTCTCATCGAAGGTGGGTTGCTCAACTACACGCGCAAGAATGCGTGACCAAGAAGACATCTGAAGTGCACCGACAACTGGGGCCGCAAATGACACAGACTGAAGCCAAGGCCACACCTCTGGCTGCCCGGCACGAGGCGCTTGGGGCACGGATGGTGCCGTTCGCCGGTTACCGGATGCCAATCCAGTACACGAGCATCATCGCCGAGCACCGCGCGGTTCGCAGCAGCGTCGGCGTTTTCGATCTGTCCCACATGGGCGAATTTGAAGTCAGCGGGCCGGGCACCCTCGAGTTCCTCGAACGCGTAACAACGAATGACGTTGCTTCGCTTCAGTTCTTCCAGGCCCAGTACACGCTGATGCTGAATGACGATGGCGGGATCATCGATGATCTGCTGGTCTACAACCTGCCCGGACGGGCGATGCTGGTGGTGAATGCCGCGAACATCGAAAAGGACTTCGCCTGGCTGCAGAAGCATTGCCCCCCGAGCGTCAAACTGACCGATCGATCTGCTGACACAGCTTTAGTGGCGATCCAGGGACCCAAAGCAGAGACGGTGATGGCCCGGATCGCTGACTTCGATGTGACCGGCATCGAATACTACCACGCCGCAGAGGGCAGGGTCTTGGGCAACACGATCATCTTCTCCCGGACAGGCTACACCGGCGAAGACGGTTTCGAGATCTACCTGCCCAACGCCATGGCCCAGGATTGCTGGGACGCGGCCATGAGGGCCGGGGCGGAATTCGGCATTGTCCCCGTGGGTCTTGGCGCCCGCGACACGTTACGCCTGGAAATGAAATTCGCTCTGTACGGAAACGACATCGACGACACAACCAACCCGATTGAAGCGGGACTCGGCTGGGTTGTCAAACCTGAGAAGCCGGTCGAATTCATCGGCCGCAGGCATGTGGTGGCCGTGAAGCAGGGCGGGCCGAAGCGCAAGCTGGTCGCGTTCGTGCTGAACGAAAAAGCTATCCCACGGCACGGATGCGATATTCAGATTAACGGATCAATCGTCGGCAAAGTGACCTCGGGGACTCACTCCCCCAGCCTCGATAAGGGCATCGGGATGGGCTATGTCGCAACAGAATGCGCGAAGATCGGTCAGACAATCGGCATCCTGATTCGTGGCAACGCTGTTCCTGCCACGATCATCAAGCCGCCCTTCGTCCCGAACACCAGCCATAAGTAGTCCGGTGCATCTCGCAGTCAATCTGTTTCCCGGCACGCTCGAACGAGAGCTTTTCCTCTTCGGGATTGCTGACAAGACCGTCTCGCCCGGAGCACACAGGGCGGACAAGAGTGTCCACCCCACTGAGCAATTCGATGCCGGTGGGCCGGACACTCCTGTCCGGCCTTCGGCGACCCCTATGGGGGGCATCGCACTCACCTACGTTATGGTCGATATTCTCCGTGCCTCCACGGTGATCTGCACGGCCCTGGGCAATGGGGCAGAGGCTGTGATCCCCGTTGGCGATGTCGGGTCTGCCCGTGCGTTGAAAACCTCCCCCCAACTGCGACATTCATTGCTTTGCGGCGAACGTGGCGGCCACAAGCTCGAAGGATTTGATCTGGGAAACTCTCCCGCCGAGTACACTCGTGAGAAGATCGCTGGACGAACGCTGATCTTCGCATCCACCAACGGTTCGGTCGCGTTGACCGCCGCGCCAGCGGGTGCAACCGTGCTTGTCGGAGGATTGGTGAACCTCTCGGCGCTTGCGCAATCGATCGCACGGCTCGACCAGCCGGTCCTGATCGCCTGCGCGGGCAAGGAGGGTGGGTTCTCGCTGGAAGATGCCGTCGGAGCCGGCGCGATCGTCAGCAAGTTGTGGGAAGCCGACCCCGCACTCGACCTGGTCAATGACGGAGCGCGGGCCGCCCAGTCCCTCTGGGATCAATACAAATCCGACCCGGTCATGCCTCTGTGGCAGTCGCAGCATGGGATCTACCTGATCCAGATCGGTTTCGGCGCCGATCTGTCGGTCTGCGGCGCCATTGATTCGGCGCCAATCGTCCCGGTCATGCGAGCCGGGCGACTTGTTGTAGAGCCCGCACCTTCGTCAAACGATCTGAACTAGTGTCATGTCACGCTTGACATGTCGTAGAGATCGTGTTACACTTCTTCCCACTCAAGGGGAGGAGTGCCATGCCACTGATCCGGTACAAGGTGACGCTGACCAAGCAGGAAAGAGCGATGCTCC
>Ga0315273_10000098_pt1 | contig 74021 bp, 67 predicted proteins | sample YL17G02_0_MG_FD_205753 | JGI IMG/M metagenome (GOLD analysis project Ga0315273, IMG submission 205753) | Sediment microbial communities from Yellowstone Lake, YNP, Wyoming, USA - YL17G02_0 | ecosystem: Environmental > Aquatic > Freshwater > Lake > Sediment | place: USA: Wyoming | collected... | reverse complement strand
CGCGGACATCTGGCTGTTCGTCGTCCGGCTGCCCGCCCGGTCGTAGGGCTCCATCAGCCTGGTGACCAGGTCCTGGCTCTCGCCCCGGCTGGAGTAGTTCGACTTCGTGTCGAACGCCCTGCTGCCCGCGAGCGTGAGCGACGGCAGATAGTTCGAGCGCGCCGATGAGAGCGAGGACTTCGCGGACTTGACGGCCAGCAGGGCGGCCTGCAGGTCGGGGCGTTCCTGCTCCGCCTCGCGCAGGACCGCGGCTTCGTCGTACACCCGGACCGTGACGGCCAGAGACGTGTCCACCGCTCCCAGCTTCGACTCCTCGATCCCGACGAAACTGGCCAGGCCGTCGCGCTGCACGAGCAGCGTCTGCACCGAGATGATCGAATCCAACTCGGCCTGCGAGGTGCTGACCTGCGCCCGGAGCAGGTCGCTCTTCGACACGGAACCCACCTCGAAGAGCACCCGGACGCGCTTCTCGTTGTCGCGCGCGAGCTGCAGCGCGTTGGTCGAGACGCCGACCAGGCGGGCGGCCTTGACGACCTCGTAGAACGCCCGCCGCGCTTCCAGGGCCACGTCGTTGCGGGTCGCGCGCCGCCGCCACTCGGCGCTCTTCAGCCCCGTACGGGCGGCCCCCAGGCCGAACAGCGCGGAGGGATCCAGGATCGCCCACTGCGCGCTCAGCGAGGGCGTGGTCATGTAGGACTCCGCCTCGATGACGTTCGAGGCCAGCGCCATGCCCGCGAACAACTCCGTGCCCTTCGAGTCGTTCGTCCACGACCCGTCGCGCGTATAGCCGAGCGAGACGCGCGGCAGCACCCCCGAGTAGGCGCCATGGACGCCGCCCTTGGCCGACAGCACATCCGCGCTGGCGCCGATGATCTGGCTGTTCCGCTCCAGTGCCATCTTCACCGCCTCATCGGCGGTCAGCACCGGTTGCGCTGCGGCACCCGTCGAAAGCCAGACGACCCCCGCGAGGGCGAGGCTGGCGATGGTCCGGCTCGTCCTGCTCATGCGTATCCTCCGTGGATGGCGCCCGTTCGGACGGGCGCACCTGTTGTCATATACGGGATGGTGATGAAACTGTTGCAGGAAACAGCCGCGGGGATCAGGCGCCCGGGGCGAAGACCGCGGCCAGGACGGAGATGATCGCGAGGACGACCAGCCAGACGCCACCCAGCACCAGGATCACGGACCGGCGAGGGGCTCCCGAGAGCGCTGCAGTCCCCAGGGCCAGCACCGCCAGGGACCAGAGCGCGAAGGGGCCGATGCCCTGGTCGAGGAACGTCCCCAGCCCCACCATCAGCTTGGACGGCGGGTCCTCGGCCGGCAGGAGCACGCCGAAGCCGATGTGGAGGCTGGTCATGCTCTCGTTCGTCCAGGCCAGCACGGAGGTCAGGATCTGCGCCGGGAGGCTCACTAGTCCCGCCCAGGCCGTGACCACGAAGGCATCCCGATACCTGAACCTGCGACCCAGCATGAAGCCCGCGGCCAGCCAGGGCATCACGGCGAAGGCCAGGTTCATCAGCGGCAGGACGACGGCGACCGAGGCGAGAGTGATCGCCAGGGTTGCCGGGCTGGACATCTGCCGCTCGATGCGGTCGAGCGCATCCGGTGGGATCTGCCCCGCCTCCACCTGGCGGTCGATCTGGGCGAGCTGGGTGGGCACGATGGCCCGCTGATACGTCAGCCCCGTGCCGATCACCGAGACCAGGACGCACAGAACCAGCGGGAACCACCACTGGCCCCTGCGCTCGAGCCCGGCCCACGCCTGCGCCGGCCGGGCGAACATCGCCACGGAGCGGCTCCAGATCGACAAGGTGGGCTCAGGCTGCGCGGTGGCCGTAAGGGGCTGCGTCATCGTCTCCATGCCTGCCTCCCCAAGGGTGACGCGGACGAACTCATGAGCCACGGCAGAATATGGATTCCCCTCCGGCAAGGCAAACGGGTGGCCACGGGCGCGGGAAAGTCGCCTCCGGATGCGTCATCCGCGACGGAAGGCCGCTCCCCCCGTGGACGGGCAACGAAAAGAGGGGGCCTGGATCGGCCCCCCGTCCTCGTCCGTGGGGGCCGACCGCGCCCCCGGATCCCCAGATCGCTAGCGCAGCGTGAACTTCAGCGGTACGGCGACCCACACCGCGACCGGCTTGTTGTTCGAGAGCGCCGGCTTGAAGACCCACTGCCGCACCGCCGCGACCGCCGCGGCGTCCAGCATCGGGATGGACTTGACGACGCGTGTGTCCTTGACCCTGCCGTCCCTGCCCACCAACGCCTGCACCATCACGGTACCGTCCACACCCGCCTCGCGGGCGATGTCCGGGTACTGGGGATTGACCTTCGTGATGGCCTCCGGCAACTCCTCGACGTAGACGTAGTCCCCGTACTTCGGCAGCTCGTCGTCCGACTGGGGAGCGATGATGATCGACGCCCCCTTGTCGTCCTGACTCGTCATGCTGGGGGTCGCCGCCGCGATCTCCTCCTGGGACTTGATGGTCTGCTCCATCGGAGCCTCGGCGTCCGGCACGGGCACCGGTATCGCCGCGGCAGGCGCCGCAACGGACGTCGCCACCGCCACCTGGGGCGGAGGCGTGTCATCCGAGAGGGGGGGAGGCGCGGTGACCTCGCGATACGGCACGATGATCACGCTCGTCTCCTTGGGGGCGCGGGCCATCAACTGGCTGCCGCCGAAACCCAGCGCGTACACGGCGATCCAGGCCCCGGACGATGCCAGGATCGCCCGGACCATGTACTTCTTCGCGACCTCCTTGAGCTCGGGCGCCCCGTAGGGCATGAACTCGAACAGCGAGACGTCATCGTGGGGGGTCGTCATAGCGTCTCGACCTCCTTCTTCTCTTCCGGCTTCAGCGTCTGCAGGGAGAAGCGGGTGAGCCTGGCGAGGTCGAGTTCGTCGATGATGCGGACCATGTCGTTGAACTTCGCCTCACGGTCCACCTTCACGAGCACGATCTTCGCAGCGTCACTGCTGTACTTCTCGAAGATCGCGGTCAGATCCAGGACCGCCGAACGGGCCCAGGGATCCGCCGAATTCCGCCAGTAGGCGCGGTCCGGCAGGACGCGGATCTCGAGCACCTTCGACTGCGCAACGGACACCGTCGACTTGTTGTCCGGGGGCAGGTTGATCTCGAGCGCCTGCGGCTTCCGAAAGACCGTGGTCACCATGAAGAAGATGAGCAGCAGGAAGGCGACGTCCACCATGGGCGTCATGTCGATTCGAATGCCGACCCGCCGCTTGGCCCGCTTTCCGCCCTTCTTCTTGCTGCCTCGCGGCTGTGGGGCGTCTACAGCACCCATGGAGTCTCACCTCCTCGGGGGTCTTCGGTCATTTGGTTTCCTTCTTGCCCATCAGGCCACCCTTCATGCCGAGCTCCGTCATGACGTTGAAGCGCGGAGCGTTGGCGGCCTGCAGTGCATCCATCATGTCGGCCATGATGCCGAATTGCGCGTCCTTGTCCATCTTGATGATCATGCGTGCCGTGGGCTGGGCCCGGCGGGCGTCCTTGAGCCAGTTGGTGAGGTCCTCGACGAGGTTGTCGATGTCCACCGGCTGCTCGACCTTCTCGCCACCCTTCTGGTAGACGAGCTTGACCCGCGAGACGCTGGTCGGCGGCTTGGGCGCGGTGACCGCGATCGTGATGACGCCGCTCTCCGGCACCTTCAGCTCCGAGTTCGACTCCGGCAAGGTGACCTTGTCCTGGTCCGGCGGCTCGAACTGCGTCGTCGTCATGAAGAAGATGAGCAGCAGGAACGCGACGTCCACCATCGGCGTCATATCGATGCTGATGCCGATGCGACGCTTCTTCTTGAGCATCTGCGCGCCCCCTTACTTCCGCTCGTGCGTCGTCGAGGCGAGCAGCTGGACCGCCTCGTAGGAGGCCTCGTCCATCATGTAGTTGAAGTTGTCCACGCGCGTCACGAAGACGTTGTACGTGACGATGCCCGCGATGGCGATGAAGAGGCCGCCCGCCGTGTTGATGAGCGCCTCCGAGATGCCGACGGCCAGCTTCTGCGCATCGACAGCACCACTGTGACCGAGCGCAGCGAACGACCGGATCATCCCGATGACCGTCCCCAGCAGCCCCACCATGGTCGCGACCGACGCGATCGTGGAGAGCGCGATCAGGTTGCGCTCGAGGAGCGGCACTTCGAGGCCGTTGGCCTCCTGGATGGCAGCCTGCGTGTCGGAGACGATCTTCTCCCGAGGGGCGCCCTCGGCCCGGACCGTCTGGTAGCGCTCGAGACCGGCGCGGATTACGTTGGCCGCGGAACCACGCTGCTGCCCGCACAGCTTGATGGCGCCGTCCACATCGCCGGCGTGCAGCTTCTTGCGGACGTTGTTCAGGAACTCCGGCATGCTGCCGACGCCCTGGGCCTTCTTGAGGCTCCAGGTCCGCTCGATGATGAACGCGGTCTCGAGGATGAGGAGCAGGATCAGCATCGCGACCAGCGGGCCACCGGCCTTCATCTGCTCACCGAGTGGGCCAAGCGCCGGAAGGTTCCACCAGACGAGGATCGAAACTGCCAGGGCCAGGATGAATCCGAGAGGGACGATGTAACGGCTCATGCTTGGACTTCCTTCCTCCAACCCCCGCGGAGGTCGCACTCACGCCCCTGCAGGCTGGTCCTTTGGGTTCGAACAGGCCTTTCCCGTCGAACCGGAGGCGGCGCGCCTCCTTCGAGACACCCCGCTTCCCTTGGTGATGTTTGACGCACCCGCCCGGTCAGCGGGGCTGAGACTCCACCCTACCCCGCGAACGCCGCGATCGCCGCGTCCTCGGTCTCGTGGTGGTCGAACACCATGATGAGCTTCGTCATGGTGAAAAGATCCTTGACCCGCTTGCCCAGGCCGCAGAGCTTGATCTCGCCGCCGCGACCTTTGTAATTCGCGTACCCGCGCATCAGCACACCGAGCGCGGTCGAGTTCAGCGCCTGGCACTCGCTCATGTCGAGCACGAGTCGGGCGTTCCCTGCGGCGGCCTCGTCCAGGATCGCCTTCTGCAGCTCATCCGTCTCGCGATCCCCGAAGAAGCTGCCCTTCACGGACAGCACGACGATGCTCCGGATTTCCTTGCGGCGCACGGACACGTCTACTCCTTCCCGAGCCTGGGGCCCCCGCCCAGGGGCGGGGCGGTCTCCCCGGCCAGGCTCACTCCTTCTCGGCGAAACTGGCGATCGCCTGCTCCTCGCTCGGATAGACGTCGAATACGAGGGACAACTTGGTGATGACGAAGATGTTCTCGATGCGCTTGTCCACGGAGCAGAGCTTCATCTGCCCGCCGCGACGCACGAAGTTGGAGTGCGCCGAGATGAGCACGCCGAGCGCGGTCGAATTGAGGTGCTGCGCCTCGGCCAGATTGATGACGAGATGCCTGGCGTCCGCTTCGCCGAGTTGCTTGATGGCCTGCTCCAGCTCGTCGGTCTCCTTGCCACCGGTGAGGTACCCTTTCGGCGTGACGATAAAGATGCTGCCCACCTGGCGTTGCTTCATGGGACTCCTCCCTACCTGGCTCCACCCTCAAGGGTCTTCAGGCCGTTTCGTGCATCCGCATTGCCCGGGTCCAGCGTCAGCACCCTCTGGTAGTTTTCCACGGCTCGCCCGCGATTGCCCGAGTTCTGGTAGCCCTGCGCCAGCCACAGAATCGTCCCGGCATCCTTGGGATTGATGCTGGCGGACTGTTCCAGGAACTCGATCGCCCCCCCGTACTCCTTCCGGAGCAGCCGATAGTAGCCGAGCTGCCGCAGCGCGATGGCCTTGTTGTTCGAATTCCCGGTGTCGAGCTCGACCACGCGCTGGAACTCCTGCTGCGCCTGGTCGACGGAATCCGCCTGGACATAGAAGAGCCCGAGCCAGAAGTGGCGGTCCACCTTGCCATCGGCGAGATTCGCCGACTGGCGCATCGCAGCGATCGCTTCCGGGTACTGCCCCAACTCCCGGTGACACAAACCGATGTAGTAGTAGGCCTCGTCGTTGCCCGGGTCAAGCGAGATCCTGCGCTGGAAGATGTCGATGGTCTGCGCGTACAAAGGCGCCGCCGCCGGCTTATCCACCTTCGCGGCATCCGCCGCCTGCCCGAAACGCATCTTCCCGAGCTCGTTCAGCACCATCAGTGCCAGCCGCGAGGTCGAGTCGCGCTCCACGATGACCGAGTAGAGCGACTCCGCCCGGACGTAGTTTCTCTGGATGGTCAGCATGCGGGCCTGCCGGTAGACGTCCTCCGGCGGCAGGTCGTCTCCGGCACGATCGTAGTCGGCCGCGGCCTGCTCGAATTCCCGGCGGTCGATGTGGAGCCGCGCACGGATCGTGTACATCTCCTTCGTCTTATCCCCGAGCCTCTCCGCCTTGTCCAGGGTCTCGAGCGCCATGTTCTTGAGCGTGGAGTCCTTCTCGGCGAGCTCGACGTAGTAGTACGTACGCCCGAGCACGCTCCAACCCTTGGGGTCTTCGGGCCTGAGTTGAACGTACTTCTCGAGCGGTGCGCGGGCCTCGACGTAGCGCCGCGCATCCGCTTTGCCCGAGCGGTAGAGCAGGTCCCCCAGGGCGAGTTGGGCCGCCGGGAACTCCGGGTCGCGGGCAACCACCCACTGGAACTCCTCGAGCGCGGACACGTAGCGCTGCCCGTAGTAGAGCGCCAGGCCCAGCGCGAAGTGCAGCTCGACGTCGCCCGAATCGCGCGCCACGGCCGACTGGTATTCAGGATAGGCCAGGTCGAACGTGCCGCGCTTGACGTAGAAGTCGCCCAGCGCGCGGTGGGTGGCCGGATCATCCGGTGATTCCTGCGCGGCGGTCGTGTACCAGATGCCAGCGTCGCGCAGGGAATCGCGGGCCAGGGCGACGTTGCCCAGCGCGATCAGGAACTGGGGCCGCCACTTCAAGCCCCAGTTGAGCCCGCGGTTCGCCGCAGCGACGGCCTCCGCGTAACGGCCGAGCTGCGAGAAACAAGCGCTCAGGCCGAGTTGCGCTTCCGGGTAGCGGCGGTCCAACTCCACCGCGCGCTGGAACTTGGGCACCGCCTCCTCGCACTTCTCCTGCTGCCGCAACACCTCCGCCTGTCCGTAGTGGGCCATGGCCAGCTGGTTGTCCATCTTCTCGGCGAGCTCGAACGCCTCGTTGGCGTTGACCAGATGGTGCCGCTTGAGCCACACCAGGCCGACTCCGGCGCGGCCCTCGGCGCTGCCCTGCGCGGCCGCCTGCTCGTAGAAACGCAGCGCGTCGTCCAGCCGGCCCGCCTGCAACGCTGAGCGTCCGTCCCGGAGTTCGTCCGCTCGCAGCGTCCCGGGCTGTGCCGTGAAGGTCAAGCCCGCCAGCGCGGCCAGCAGCCAGAGATTCGTTTGAAAGACGCTCGGGGTTCTCATGGCGTTCGGGTCCGTTCTCCTGTCAATGGCTCTTGAGCATCGGGGAGCGGCGTACGAAGCGCACCGGCACCGAGGTCGGCACGAAGCCGGTTTCGTGGACGATCTTCTGCCCGCCCGTACTCGTGATGAACGTGATGAATCCGTTCGCGAGTTGGGGTCCACCCGTCCTCACGTAGCAGTTGAAGAAACGACAGAGGGGGTACTTCCCGTTGTAGACGGTCTCGGCGTCCGGTTGCGTGTAGGCCAGTCCGGTCAGCGGCGAGATCCGCAGGGGCCGCGCTCCGCGCTCCGCCCACGCCAGGGTCACGTAGCCAACCGCCTGGGGATCCCGCATGACGCGTGCGACCACGGCCGAGTCCGAGTCCTCCGTGACGACCCGGGCCCTGATGGCCTCTCCCCCCATGACCTCTTCGCTGAAGAAAGCCGTCACGTCAGACTCCATCGGTTGTATCACAGGGCGGATGCCCTGCCGCGCGCCCGCCAACTGCGACCATTCCCGCACCTCTCCCGCATAGACCGCTCGCAACTTCGGCAACGAGATGTTCTGCACGGGATTCGCCGGGTGCACGACCGCCACCAGTGCGTCCCGCGCGAAACGATAACCCTCCAACTCCAGTCCACCCCGGACCGCCGCGGCCCGCTCTTCGGGCGCCAGTTCCCGGGTGATCACCCCCGCTCCGCAGCGGGCAGCGAACAGCGCGCTGACCGCGTCCCGCGAGGTGCCGGACCGAACCTCGATGTCCGCCTGGGGATAGAGCGCCTGGAAGGCATCCCGTTCGCGGACGATGAGGTCGCGGGCCTCTGGAGCACACACAATGGTCATACGCCCGCTCGTCAGGGAGTCTTCCACGACGCCAGGGCGTCGCTGGGAGGCGCAGCCTGCTGACGCTGCCAGCACCAGCAGCAACGCATACGCCCACCGCGACCCTTTCGGGTCATGGCATTCCCGGACGCCGAAGCCCGTAGAGTCTAGGAAACGGAGTCGCGCCTTGTCAATCAAAGCCTGCCATACCCTCTACTTCAGGCCGTCTGTCTGCCACCACCTGAAACTCAAGTCAGCCACATTAGGAGGGGGCAGACGGAGTGTCAAGGCCCCGTGTGGCCTCGGAATCCCCGCCGCGCCCTCCGCTCTTGCCCCGAGTTCCGCCGATTCGCTAGACTCCGTCCGGTGGTCGCGGCGGCGTCAGGCGTGGCCCGTGCACCCGACAAAGTGGGGACTCCCGCATGACGAAGAAGCGCCCACCGCGCCCACCGCGCCCGGCGACTCCCGCGGCAGAGCACCCCTCCCGGCCAGCCGGCGCACACGCGCCGACGGACCGCAAGGGCATCGGCGTCCTGCCCGGACTGCGCGAGATCTCCGACCCTCTGGGCCCCTTCCTCCTGCCGCTGCTGCTGCTCGTCCTGGCGCGTATCTTTGCCTGGCTCGCTCTGCCGGTGGCCTCCGAGGACGCCTACATCACCTTCCGCTACGCCCGCCATCTGGCCAGCGGGCACGGACTCGTCTACAACCCCGGCGACCCCGTTTTCGGTTTTTCTTCCCCGGCGTGGACCCTGTGGACCGCGCTCGGCTGCGCGCTGGCCCAGGATCCCGTGTTCTGGACCCGCGCCACCACGCTCCTGGCGGACGCCCTGACCCTGCTCCTGGTCGGCCACATGATCGAGCGCCAGGCCGATGGTCCCGGGGGTCGCGCCCGCGCGGCGGCCTGGTGCTTCACCTTCTTCTTTGCCGTCTGGCCTTACTTCTCCGTGGTGGCCATGTCCGGGCTGGAGAGCAGCACCATGCTCACGCTCATCGCGTTGACGGCGGTGATGGCGCGGCGGGGCAGCGTGGGAGCGGGGCCGCTGCTCGGCCTGCTGGCCCTGTGGCGTCCTGAAGGCGTGGCCTGCGCCGCCGTCATCGCGCTCGGCGCCCGGCCGCGGGACCGCGTCGTGGGTGTCGCCGTGTTCGCGGCCGGCGTCGCCGCGCTCACCGCATACTTCGGCTCCCCGATGCCGCAGAGCGTGATCGCCAAGTCGAGCGTCTACGGCACCCCCGGCCCCTGGGCCGGCCGCTACTGGTGGGGCTGGGCGCTGCCGCTCCGCCTCAACGGGATGCTGGCCACGGGAGAGGCCCGGCAACTCTCCGCCCTCTCCGTCCTGCTCGGCCCGGCGGCCGTGGCCGGAGCCATCGCGCTCTGGCGCCGGCGCACGAGCGCCCTGGCACTCGCCGTGGGCGCGTGCCTGGTCGTGTGGCTGGGATACGCTCTGCTGGGCGTGGCGTATTTCTACTGGTACCTGCTGCTGCCGCTCGCAGGAGTGGCCACCCTGGCCGCGGTCGGCCTGCCGCGCCTGGTGCGTGGAGGCCTGCTCTACGCCGGCATCGCACTGCTGGTTGTGACCATTTGGGTGGACGCCCACAACCTCTATGTCGGCCGGGCCCAGAACGAGTACTACGGGTTCGCCGCGGTGGCGGACTGGCTGCGTGACCACGTGCGCCCCGGCGACAAGGTGATGCTCGAGCCCATCGGGATCGTGGGCTGGCGGAGCCCGGTCGTGGTCGTAGACGAGGTGGGCCTGGTCTCGCCCGCCGTGGCGAAGCGCCGCCTGCAGGGACCTGGCTGGTACGCGGACGTGGCCGGGGCCGAGCGGCCGGACTGGATCGTCGTCCGCCGGGGTGCGCTCACTGGCGCGGCAGCCTTCGCCGGGGCCGGAGCCCCGTTCCGTTCGCGCGCGGAGCGCGACACGCTCTTCAGCCGCTACGCGCAGGCCACGATCGTAGACGAGAAGGTCAGTGGCGAGAACGCCCTCGTGATCCTGCAGAGAGTCCGCTGACGCGGGCTACGGCTTCAACCGGTTCAGCATCCGCGGGAAGGGGATGGTCTCGCGCACATGGTCCAGCCCGGCGATCCACGCGAGCGCGCGCTCGACACCGATCCCGAAGCCAGCATGCGGTACGCTGCCGTAGCGACGGAGGTCCTTGTACCACTCGAAGGCCTCCTGCGGCAGGCCCTGCTCCTCGATCCGGCGCGTCAGCAACTCGAGTGAGGCCATGCGCTGCCCACCCCCGATGATCTCGCCGTAGCCCTCCGGGGCAAGGCAGTCGCACGAGAGGCTGAGCCTGTCGTCCGCGGGGTCCGGTTCCATGTAGAACGCCTTGATCGCAGCGGGGTAGTTCGTCACGAACAGCGGCGTGCCGAACTGCTCCGAGAGCGCGGTCTCATCCGGCGCTCCAAAGTCGCCGCCCCACTCGAAGGGGTTGCCAGCAGAGTGCAGGCGCTCGACCGCCTCGTTGTAGTGCATGCGGGCGAAGGGGGCCTGCACCTGCTCCAGCGGCGCCGTGTCGCGCTCGACGACCTTCAACTCCTCTGCGCGGCACTCGAGGATGCGTCCCACCACCGAGACGAGCAGCCGCTCCTCGAGGGCGATCACGTCCTCGAGCGTCGCGAAGGCCCACTCCGGCTCCATCATCCAGAACTCGATCAGGTGCCGGCGCGTCTTGCTCTTCTCGGCCCGGAACGCCGGACCGAAACAGTACGAGCGTCCGAACGCCAGCGCCGCGGCCTCCTGATAGAGCTGGCCGCTCTGCGTCAGATACGCCTTCTCGTCGAAGTATTCGGTCTCGAAGAGCGTGCTCGTGCCCTCGCACGCATTGGGCGTGAAGATCGGCGAGTCCACCAGCAGGAAGCCCTCGCCGTCCATGAAATCGCGCAGGGCGCTGATGAGTTCCGCCCGGATCTTCAGGATCGCGTGCTGCCGGGACGAGCGCAGCCACAGGTGCCGGTGGTCCATGAGGAAGTCGGTGCCATGTTCCTTGGGCGTGATCGGGTAGGCTTCGGCCACCGACACCACGCTCACCGACTGCAGGCCCATCTCGACGCCGCCCGGCGCGCGCGCGTCGGCCCGCAGGCTCCCCCGCACGATCAGCGCGGACTCCAGCGTGAGCGCGCCGAGGGCATCCCACTGTTCCGCCGGGAGGTCGCTCCGCGCCGCCACGCATTGCATGGTCCCGGAGCCGTCCCGCAGGACCAGGAACTGGACCTTGCCGCTCGAGCGGTGGTGGACCAGCCACCCACGCACCTCCACCACCGAGCCCACGTGGGCACCTGCCTCGCAGATGCGCACCCAGGGCGAAGCGGCACCCGGTGTTCCAATCATCCTTCCCTCCCCCACGCCTGCAGCGCCTGGCCGGGGCACAAACCCCTCAAGAGCGCCGCTCCCGGCGCCGATAACTCCATCGAAGCGAAGCACGTTAGGGTCGCCCTCTGGGACTGTCAAGGGACCGCGACACCATGCACGATTCCGACCTACGACGTCTCCGCGCCAGCCAGCGCCGGAGCCCATGGATTCATGGTCTTCCCGCTCTGCGTCCCTCCCGCAGCCTGGGGTTCGCGTTCGCGCTCTTCTTCTTCCTGGGCGCCGGGGTCGCGGCCGGCGCCCTGGCCCAGACCGCGACTCCTTCCCGGGGGCCGACCACCGCCTATGGAACGACGCCCGCGGGCGGGCCCACGCTCGCCACCATGCAGACGAAGCGCGTCCCCTCCCCCTTGGCCGCCGTACTGCCCCCCCAGGATCTGAACGACCTGCCCGCGTGGCTGGAGTACAGGGCGCGCAACCATCTCGCCGACCTGCCGCTCGAAGCCCGGCTCTTCTACCGGCGCGGCCTCATGCTGGCTCAGTCGGGCAACCGCGACGACGCCGTCCGCCTGGTGCGCGGCGCCGCGGAACTGGACCCGGCGTTCATCGCCCCGCACCTGACACTGGCTTCATGGCTCCTGCTGCGCGAGCCGAGCCAGGCGTTGCTGCAGTACGCCAGCGTGATCGATCTGGGGCGCCAGAACTTCCTCCTCCAGAACGCGCTGCTGGGCAACACGCTCACCCTCGCGTTCCAGTCGTTCTTCCTCGCGCTCCTCGCCGCCGGGCTCATCCTGCTGGGCCTGCGCAACCGTGAGCTGCGACACGCGCTGGCCGAACGCCTCGCGCGTTTCGCCAGTCCCACGACCGCGCGCTGGTGGATATGGGCCATCCTGGCCCTGCCGTTCGTCGCCGGCTTCGGCCTCGCACTGCCCACGGTGTTCTTCCTCGGCTTGCTGTGGCCGTCTCTCAAGGCCGGCGAGCGCGCGGTGTTCGTGGGCCTGTTGGGCATCCTGGTGGCTGCGCCCTGGGCCGTCGGTTCGCTCGATCACCTTGGCGTCCCCCTGCGCGAGGGGCAGCCGCCCTTCCATGCAGTCCCGCTGGTGGCGACCGAGTCGCCCTCGAGCGACCGTCAGCAGCAACTCGCCGCTCTCGGCCGGCGTAATCCGGAAAACCCCTTCCTCCAGTTCGCCGCCGCCTGGACGGCCCGTCGCAACGGCGACCTGCCGGCCGCAGCAGCGGGTTACCGGCGCGCCCTCGAACTGTGGCCGGACGATGACCGTGTCCTGAACAACCTCGGAAACGTCCTGGCCATGCAAGGACGCACCGACGAGGCCCTCGAAGCCTACCGGCGCGCGGGCGCGGTGAACCAGTCGAACGCCGCAGCCGCCTTCAACGCCTCGCAGATCTACACCCAGCGCTTCGATTTCCGCTCCGCCACCGAGGCGCTTTCGCGCGCGGCAGCGCTCAACTTCGACCTGGTGAAGACCTACCAGTCCCTGGCAAGCGACGATGGCGTCCTCCCGCTCGTCGACCAGTGGATCGCGCCACGCTCCTTCTGGGCGGCCCTCTCCGCAGAGCGGGGTGAGGCCTCCGGCCGCGGGGCCCTGCCACCCGCCTGGCGCTCGGCCATCGAAGCATCGGGCTGGGGGTACAGCACCGCCGCGCTCCTGCTCGCGCTGCTCGCTCTGGTCGCGGGTGCACGAACGCACCGTGCGGTGCCCCTGCGCACCTGCAACAACTGCGGCGCCATCATCTGCCGGCGCTGCGCCTGCCGGCGCCGCGAGACGGCGCTCTGCCCGGCCTGCGCCGCGGTCGAGGCGCGCGCCGAGACCCCGGACTTCGGGCGTGTCCTGTTGCTCCAGCACCGCAGCCAACTGCGCCGCTCACGGCGCCTGCTGCGCACCGCGCTGGCGTTACTCATCCCCGGCTACGGGCTGCTCTCGTTCCGCCGCGTGGTCCCCGCCGTGCTGCTCCTGGCCGTGAGTGCGGCGCTGGTGGCGATGGCCGCCGGGTGCGGGACACCGTTCTCCTACGAGACCCGCCTCGCGGTCGTGGTCCAGGAGGTTCCGTTCGCGGTGCAGGTCGGTACCTGGGTGGCCATCTACGCCATCTCGATCCTGGGCTACTTCGCCAATCTGGTCCGCGCCGATGCGGTGGAAGCCGCGCAGGCTGCGCCAGTCCGGAGTCGCATCCGCCTCTCTCGCCACGACCAGTCGGCGCTGGCCGCCTAGGAGTCACCATGGCCCTCCAGGGGAACCTCCGCGACTTCTCCGCCAGCGAGATCCTGCAACTGCTGGGCACACAGAAGAAGACCGGCTGCCTCACGCTCGAACGGAACGGGAAGCACGTGGTGATCTACGTGCTGGACGGCCGCGTGGTCTCGACCCGTACTCCGGGTCTGGCGAAGGGCGACCCCTTGCTGGCGTTCCTGAAGCAGGCGCATCGCCTCTCCGAGGAACAGCACCGGGGCATCCTCACCATCCAGCGCGAATCGTCCCGCGACCTCGAGGACCTGCTGCTGAACGGTCGCTATCTGGACGCGGAGGAACTGGCAAGCTTCGTCGAGCGGCAGATCCTTGACGACCTCATGCACCTGGCGCGATGGGAGGACGGCACCTACCGTTTCGACCCGCACCTGCGCTGGACCCAGCCCCCACTCGTCCGTCTCAGCATCGAGGGCATCCTCATGGAGGTGGCGCGCCGCTCCGACGAGCAGAAGCGCTACGGCTCCATGTTCCCCGACCGGAACCAGATCCTCGGCCTGCGCGACCTGCCCGACCCGAACGTGAACCTCGGCGAGGATGAGCGTGAACTCTTCGGCATCATCGACAGCCGGCGCACCCTGGACGAAGTGGTGGCCGCTGCCCCCCTTTCCGAGTTCGAGACCTGCGAAGCGCTGCAGCGCATGGTCGAAGCGGGATGGGTCGAGCCGGTCGGGCGCCGGGAACCCGGGCTCGCCCCGCCCCCGCTGGAGCTGTCGGCCGCGGCGAGGCCCGCCCGGACCCGCTGGGAGCGCGATCTCAGCGTGGCGATCCTGCTGATCGTCGCCGTCGTCGTCCTGCGCGTGACCTCGCACTTCGTCGCACCCGAGGCCGCGCGGCCCGCCAGCATGGACATCTTCGCGGCCGCCCAGGTCCGTGACCTGCGCATGGCGCTGGACCTGTACCGGCGGGAGCACGGCGTCTACCCCGCAGGGCTTCAGGAACTGGTCGCGGAGCGCTGGCTGGCTCGCGACCGGATCCAGGTCGCGGGGCACGAATTGCGCTATGTCAGCCAGCGTGACGGACAGGCCTACCGGCTCGACCTGAGCGCCGGACAGTAGCCGCCCGCAACGCACCCCGCGGTCCGTTCCCCTACGCCTGCTCCGCCGCCTCCAGGGTCGCCAGGATCCAGGCGCTCGCACCCTCCAGGCCGTCGCAGACGTGATCCGGTCCGCTGCCTGTCGACACGCTGCCGAGAGTCCGCTCCTGCTCGCGCCCGTAACCCGAACGCACGAGCACGCCCCGCCCGCCCGCATGCTGCACCGTCTCCACGTCCAGCAGCTTGTCCCCCACCATGAAGCAGTCCCGCAGCGTCAGCAGGTGGTCTTCGGCGGCGCGCGCGAGCAGCAGGGTGCCGGGTTTGCGGCAGGCGCAGCCCTCCTCGGGCCGGTGTGGGCAGAAGTAGATGCCGTCCAACTCGATCCCCGCGGCGCGCGCATCGACGCGCAGGCGCGCCATGACCTCGTAGACGCGCGACAACGAGAAGCGGCCCCGGCCCACGCCCGATTGGTTCGAGATGACGATGAGCGGCAGCCCGGCCGCCTTCAGATCGTGCAGGGCGGCAGCCGCGCCCGGCAGGAACTCGAGCTCCGCCGGGGCCGAGAGGTAGCCCCGCTCGGCGACCAGCGTGCCGTCGCGGTCGAGGAAGATCCCCGGGCGCGGCGCGCGTCCCCGCTGCCGGGCCAGCGCCCGCTCGCAGACCCGCTCGAGCACCTCGGTGTCGGGATGCGTGGCGTCGGGGGCGCCAGGTGGATCATCCGGCGGCCACAGGGCGATCCGCTCCCGGTCGAGCCCCCGTGGATCCGCCTGCAGGGCCGGGCCGTCGGCTTCATCGATCAACGCCCAGGCAGGGAGCGTGGTCCAGGCGATGCGTGCGGGGCGGCCCCAGCCCCGCACCGAATCCGCGTCCAGCGCGAGCACCATGCAGCGCGCGCGCACCAGCCAGCCCGCCAGGGCCGCGCCGATCGGACCCGGTCCTCCCAGCACGACGTCCGCCGAGTGCCGGGCGAGGCCAAGTCCCTCCGGAACGCCGCACGGGGTGGCGGGCTCGCCTGCGGGAAAGCCCCCCTGCCGCCAGCCCGGCCACAGCACCTCGTGGCCACGCAGCGCGAGTCCTGCGGCGGCCAGCGCGAGCCGGTCGGCCGGGCCTCCTGCGGATCGGCCCTGCACGAGGATCCTCACGCGACCAACTCCCCTGCGGCGCTCGTGACCATCGCCACCTCGACCGCAGCGAGACAGGCGTAGCCGATCGCGCAATCGCGCGCGAAACAGGGCGAGCACACCGGAGCGCGCTGCACCGCTCTCACGCGCGGGCCGAGTGGCGTGGTCCAGGCACTGCTCGTCGAGCCGAACACCACCACGGTCGGCGCACCCGTGGCCGCGGCCAGGTGGGCAAGACCCGAGTCGTTGGACACGGTGAATGTGGCCCGAGCGCACAGCGCCGCCTGTACCGGCAGGCTCGTCACGCCGGCGAGCGAGCGGGCCTGAGTCCCGATGGCCGCGGACACGTCCTCGCAGATCTTCCGCTCGGAAGCTGCGCCGCACACCAGCACGGCCAGGCCACGCGCGGCCCACTGCCGTCCGAGGGCCGCGAAGCGCTCCGTGCTCCAGCGCTTGGCCGGGCCGTAGGCGGCGCCCGGCCCGAGGATCACGATGGGACGCTCTCCGAGACCTGCGCGCGTGAGCAGAGTGGCCGCTTCGCGGACCGCGCCCGCGTCCACGCCCAGCACCGGCAGCGGGACCTCGCGGGACTCCAGCGACGCAACCAGCTGCAGGTACTCGCCGCTCAGATGCAGGTCCCCGCGCCCGGGGCGCCGCACGGCGCGCGTCAGGAGCCATGAACGTCCCTCCTGCGCGAACCCCACCCGCAGGCGTGCGCCGCTGCGGAAGGCGAGCCAGGCGCTCGAGAACGAAGGCGGCAGGACGAGCGCCGCGTCGAACCGCGCGGCGCGCAGCCGGCCGACCAGCCCTGGAGCGCAGGGCAACGCCTCCGTCCGCTGCCACAGGCCCTCGGGCGCGAGCAACTCGAGCAGGACGCGCGGACCGCAGGCGGTGATCTCCGCCTGCGGATGAGCCGCGCGGAGCGCGTGCAGCGCCGGGCGCGCCATGAGCACATCCCCAAGCCAGTTGGGCAGCCGGACGAGGACGCGTTCCAGGGGGCGCACCGCGGGACGGTCCGCGCTCAGTAGGCCCGGGCGAAAAGGGCGACCCGCCCGCCCGCTGGCCCGGTGCCAGCGAACTGCGCCTGGTCGAGCGGGATGCAGCGCAGCGTCGCGGCGCAGCTCTCCTTGATTTCGGCCTCGAGCCGGGCATCCCCGGTCCAGGGCAGGGCGACAAAGCCGCGCTTCCCCTCGGTCATGAAGTGCCGCACGAGATCCTCGATCGAGGCCGCGGAGGAGGTGTTCGCCGCCCGGAACTCCTGCGCCGCCTTGAAGAGGTCGGCCTGCACCTCCTCGAGCAGTGCCGGCAGGCGCACGGCGAGCTGCTCGAGCGGGATCGACTCCTTCTTTCGGTCGAGGCGCCGCACGCTCATCACCGCGCTCTTCTCCACATCCTTCGGCCCCACCTCGAGCCGGACCGGCACGCCGCGCAGTTCATGCTCGTAGTACTTCCAGCCCGGAGAATACTGCTCTCGGTCGTCCACCTGCAGCCGCACGCGGTCCCCGAGGGCCTCTTTCACCTTCTCGATGAAGGCCAGCACCGAACCGCGGTCCTCGGGCTTCCGCCAGATGGGCACCACCACCGCCTGCACCGGTGCGACGCGCGGCGGCAACTGCAGCCCGTGGTCATCGCCGTGAGTCATGATGACGCCGCCGATCAGGCGCGTGGAAACACCCCAGGACGTCTGCCAGACGTGCTGGCGAACGCCCTGCTCGTCCTGATAGGTGATGTCGAAGACTCTCGCGAAGTGCTGGCCGAGATTGTGTGAGGTGCCGGCCTGCAGCGCGTAGCCGTCCTTCATGAGCGCTTCGATGGAGTAGGTCATGTCGGCGCCCGCGAACTTCTCCGCATCGCTCTTGGGCCCGGGATGGACGGGCATGGCGAGTTCGGTCTCGACGAAGTCCCGGTAGACCTCGAGCATGCGCAGCACTTCGGCCTGGCAGTCCGCGGCGGTGGCGTGCGCGGTGTGGCCCTCCTGCCAGAGGAACTCGGTGGTGCGCAGGAAGGGCCGCGTCGTCATCTCCCAGCGCAGCACGTTCGCCCACTGGTTGATGAGCACCGGCAGATCCCGGTAGGACTCGATCCACTTGGAATACATCGAGCCGATGATGGCCTCGCTGGTGGGCCGGATGGCAAGGCGTTCGTCGAGCTTGTTGTTCCCGCCGTGCGTCACCCAGGCGACCTGCGGGGCGAAGCCCTCCACGTGGTCGGCCTCCTTCTGCAGCAGGCTCTCCGGGATGAGCAGCGGGAAGTAGGCGTTCTGGTGTCCGGTCGCCTTGATGCGCCGGTCCAGCAGGCGCTGCATGTGCTCCCAGATCCCGTAACCGTAGGGCCGGAACACGATGCACCCGCGCACACCCGAATGATCCGCAAGCTGGGCGCGCTGCACGACCTCGCCATACCACTTCGAGAAGTCCTCGGACTGGGGGGTGAGGCGCTGCGGGGTGGCGGGGCTCTGGTCCTGGCTCACTCGGGGTCTCCGCTCTGGGGTGTCGCTCGCGGCGGGACGGACGAAACCACGCTCCGGCCCCCACGGCGGATTTCGCGCCGTCTCCTCGCACCGGAGGCGCGACGCGCACTGGTGCGGCAGTATAGGCAGCGGCCCGGAGGCCGACAAGCGCAGGCCGATCCGTTGCAGGCCGCCGCAAGCCTGGACGGCCGCCGTCAGGCGGGCAGCGCGCCCACGTGCGCCAGCGCGTCCACGACCTGCTCCGGCTCGAGCTTCCGCATGCAGTCGAAGTGCCCCTTCGGGCAGCGTCGCAGGCCGTGCAGCGTACAGGGCTGGCAGGGCTCCTGGCGGCAGAGCACGACGTGTCCCTCGCCCGCCGGGGCGAAGCCCAGCACGGGCGAGGTGCTGCCGAAGAGCGCGACCACCCGGGTCGCACGCGCCGCGGCGAGGTGCATCAGGCCGCTGTCGTGCGTGACTGCCGCAGCGCTGCGCGAGAGCACCGCGGCCATGCGGGCCAGCGGCTCGGTACACCAGTGGACCTGGGGATCCGCCTCCGCGCTGGCGGCCAACGCGGAGAGTGAGCGGCGCTCGCACTCGAGCGAAAGGTAGACCAACCGCGCACCCCGCTCCCGCAGCGAGCGGTGCAACTGCACCCAGTGCTCCTCCGGCCAGCGCTTCGTGGCGTGACGCGCCCCCGGGCAGAGCGCCACCAGGCTTCCGGCACCCGCCAACGACCCCAGCCACTCCTGCGCCCAGGCCTCCGCTGCCGGGCCCGCCGTCATCCGCGGACCCTCCGTGCTCGCCAGCCCGATCGGCCGCAGGGCGCGAGCGTAGCGCTCGAGCGCGTGCGGCAGCGGCCCGGGCCGCGTCCAGCGCGCCCGGGTCCAGCGCGCCCGGCCCACGCGAAACGAGGCTGACCGCAGCACCGTGGCGTGCTGGCGGAAGCTGAGCAGGCGGGTGCGCAGGCTGCCGTGCAGGTCCACGATGAGGTCGCACTCCTCGAGTTCGGCGCTCATCGAGACCAGGTCCTCGATGCGGCGCGCGTCCCGCTCCAGGCTGCGCACATGCGCGATCGCCGGATCGAAGCGCACGACGTCCGCGTACTCCTCCTTCGTCCAGAACTCGAGCCGCGCGCCGGGGAACGCCCGGGCCAGCTCGTGCGCGACCGGCAGCGCCAGGATGACGTCGCCCAGCGAGGAGAGCCGCAGCACGGCGATGCGGCGGAAGCCTCCGGGCGGGATGCGCACCCGTTTCACGTCAGCCTGCGAACTGGAGGTCATAGAGCCGGCGATAGATCCCGCCCCGCTCCATCAACTCCTGGTGTGTGCCGGACTCTGCGAGGCGGCCCTGCTCCAGCACCAGGACGCGGTCCGCGTGCTGCACGGTGGACAGCCGGTGCGCGATGACCAGCACGGTGCGGTCGTGCATCAGCCGCTCGAGCGCGTCCTGCACCAGCCGCTCGCTCTCGGTGTCGAGCGCTGAAGTCGCTTCGTCGAGCAGCAGGATGGGCGGGTTCTTGAGCAGGGCCCGCGCGATGGCCAGCCGCTGGCGCTCGCCACCCGAGACCTTCGCGCCGCGCTCGCCGATGACCGTGTCATAGCCCTGGGCGAGTCCGCAGATGAAGTCGTGAGCATGAGCCGCGACCGCGGCCGCGCGCACGGACTCATCGCTCGCGTCCGCCAGCCCGTAGGCGATGTTGGCGCGCACGGTGTCGTGGAACAGGATGGTCTCCTGCGTCACGATGCCGAGCTGTGCCCGCAACGACGCCACCGTACCATCCCGCAGATCCATGCCGTCCACGGTGATGCGGCCCCCGGTGGGCTCGTAGAACCGCGCCAGCAGGTCCATCAGCGTGCTCTTCCCGGCGCCGCTCGAGCCCACCAGGGCCACGACCTCGCCCCGGCGCACCTCGAAGGAGACATCATCGAGCACCGGCCGGTCGGGCTCGTAGGCGAACGAGGCGTGTTCGTAGCGGATCCGGTCCGCGAGCACCGGCAGGGTCCCGGCGCCGGGGCGGTCCGTGATCGCCGGCGCCGTATCGAGCATGGCGAAGACCCGCTGGGCCGCAGCCACGCCCTGCTGGACGTTCGCGTTCACCTCGGCGAGGCTCTTGATCGGCGAGAGCATGGTGAGCAGAGCGCCCACGAAGAGCATGAACGCCTGGGGCGAAAGGCCGTGGTGCTCGAAGATCTGGCGCCCGCCGAACCAGAGCATCGCCACCGCCACCAGCACGATCGCGAGCTCGGTGAGCGGCTGCGCGGCCGCCGAGACCCGGCGCAGATGCACGAAGGCTCCGTAGAACTCCTGGTTCGCCCCATCGAAGCGCCTGCGCTCGAACTCCTCCATCCCGAAGGCCTTCACCACCCGCACCCCGGAGATCGACTCCTGCAGGATGGCGGTCATGTCCGCCATGCGTTCCTGCGCACGGCCGGAGCGCTTGCGCATCTTGCGTCCCACGCCCGCGAGCGTGAGTCCGAGCGGCGGCACGACCAGCAGCGAGAGCAGCGCCAGCTGCCACGATGTCACGAACACCCAGGTGAGCGCACCCGCCAGCGTCAGTCCGCGCTTCACCAGGGTGCCGATGCTCGACGCCAGCGCCTCGCGCAGGAATTCCATGTCGTTCGTGACGCGCGAGACCAGCATCCCGGTGCGGCGCCCGTGATAGAACGAGAGCGAGAGCTCCTGCAGGTGACCATAGAGGGCCGAGCGCAGGTCGCGGATCACCCCCTGTTCGATCGAGACCATCAGGAACGCCTGCAGGTAGTCGGCCAGGTTCTTGAGCACGAAGATCACGACCAGGATGATGCAGATGCGCTCGAGCGCCACGAGCGGGCTGGCGCGCACGATCCAGCGCTCCCCCAGTTCCGCGATCCGCGCGGCCACGGGCACGGCGCTCTGAACGGCACCGAGCGGCATGGGCGCCGTCAGGGCCACCTGCGCGCTGGCGCCCTGCCCGAAGAGCACGCTCATGAGCGGCGAGATCATCCCGAGCGAGAGGAAGTTCATGGCCCCGAAGAGCGCCATGCAGGCCAGCGCCACGCCGAAGCGCGCGAGGTAGGGCCGCAGGTAACGCAACAACCGCAGGTAGGATCTCACGAGCGGGTCCCGGGGCCGCGGCCTGCGGCGGTCCCTGTGCGCCCGGCCACGCTAGCCCGGACCATTCATGAAGCGCCAGCCGAGAGTGCGAGCTGGGGCGCGGCACCAAGGCGCGCGAGCGGGCTGCACCGCAGGCGTGTCATAAGACACGCCGAGGAGCACCCCGGTCGCGCAACGCATTGGCCGTGCTCCAGCTCGTGCTCGCAGGCGGCGGGTCATGAATGGTCCGGGCTAGTGCGCGGTCCCGGGATCGCCGGCCGCGCGGCGCGGGCGCGGCCGGCGTTCCAGGGGCACGTGCAGTCTGCCGATCTCGAGGTCGGCGGTCAGCCCGCCGAACAGGTCAAACTCGCGGAAGTCGGCGAGGGTGTCCTCGGGACGAGCGCTCAGCTCACCGCACTCCACCAGGCGGAAGACGATGCGACCGACGTCCTCGCCCGTAAGCACCCCCCACTCGCGGAAGACCGTCGGTCCGAGGACGCCGAACTCCTGTCGCGCCAGCCGGACCAGACCGCGCAACAACTCTCCGCCCGTGAGATGGCGCAGCACGGGGTCCGCGAGACGCTCCGGCGGCAAAGCCTGCACGGTGCTGCCGAGCGCGGCCACCACGAAGCCGTAGGCCTCCCGGCGGTAGCGCAACTCGGTCTCGCGGATCTCGTCCACCGCGTCCCAGAACAGCAACTCGCTCGAACTCACTCCCCGGTCCTCCCCGACCCTTGCCACGAATCCCGCGCTGCGGTGCGCAGCGGGTGTGCGCGCGCAACCGCCCCGCTGGCGCGACTATAGGCCGCGCCCCGGCGGGGCGGCAAGACGGCGGATCCGGGCGCCGACGCGCGGACGGCGCAGCACCGTGACGCGGCCTTCGTAACGCCGGTCGCGCCGCGGATGATCCAGATTGAAGTGCAGCCCCCGACTCTCACCCCGACGCCGCGCGCACTCCACGATGAGCCCACCGACCAGGGCGATGTTCCGCAACTCCACCAGGTCGCGCGACAGGCGCAGACGCACGTAGTCGAGTTCGATCTCCTCGCTCAGCAGGGCGAGCAGGCGCTCCGCGTAGAGCAGACGCTGGTCGCTGCGCACGATCCCCACCAGGTCCCACATCAGCCGCCGTACCGCATCCCAGTTGTGGTCGAACACCACGGTCTCGAGCGGCGGGTGCGTGCCGTGTGCGCGCCAGGGCTCGGCCTGTGGGGTCCGCGGCGTGCGGCGCACCACGCGCCACGCTTCGCCGGCACCGTGATGGGCGCCGACCAGCGCTTCGAGCAGCGAGTTGCTGGCCAGGCGGTTCGCCCCGTGCAGCCGGGTGGAAGCCACTTCGCCCAGCGCCAGCAATCCGCGCAGCGACGTCCGCCCCGCCAGCGTCGCCTTCACACCCCCGCACATGTAGTGCGCTGCGGGCACGACCGGGATGGGCTGCCGCGTCAGATCGAGGCCGAAGCGCCGCAGCGACGCGTACACATTGGGGAAGCGCGCCCGCACCCGGGCGGGCGGAAGGTGGCTGATGTCCAGGGTGACGTGCGTCTCGCCGCGCCGCTTCAGCTCGCGGTCGATGGCCAGAGCCACCACGTCGCGCGGAGCCAGTTCCGCCATGGGATGCACGCGGGGCATGAAGCGCTCGCCGTCGAGCGTGCGGAGCACCGCCCCCTCGCCGCGCAGCGCCTCGGTGAGCAGAAGCGACTTGGCCTCGGGGTGGTAGAGGCAGGTGGGGTGGAACTGGACGAACTCCAGATTCTCGACCGCGGCCCCCGCGCGGTACGCCATGGCGATGCCGTCGCCCGTGGCCACATCGGGGTTGGTGGTGTAGAGGTAGACTTTTCCGCAGCCTCCGGTGGCCAGCACGGTGACCTTCGCGGTCACGGGCCGGATGCGTCCGGCGCTCGGCACGCCGGCGCGACAGTCCATGACGTACGCACCCCAGCACCGCTCGGTCCGCTCCAGCGGACTCCGTGGCGGACGCGGATCCCCCATGCGCGACTCCAGGATCAGGTCCAGCGCCAGCTGGTCCTCGACCAGCTGGATGCGCCGGTGCGCGCGGACGCGGACCAGCAGCGCCTGCTCGATGGCCCTGCCGGTGAAGTCCTTCGCGTGCACGATGCGGCGCCCCGAGTGTCCGCCCTCGCGCCCGAGCGCGAGACCACGCGTCGTGCGGGTGAACTCGACCCCCAGAGCCTCCAGTTCCCGCACGCGCTCCGGGCCCTCTGCGACCACCTGGCCGACCACCTCCGGGTCCGAGAGCCCGGCGCCGCAACGGAGCGTGTCGCGTCCGTGACGCGCGAAACTGTCCGCCGGGTCGAAGACCGCAGCGATGCCGCCCTGCGCCCAGTTGGTGTTCGAGTCGTCGGCACGACGCTTCGTCAGCACCAGCACATCCGCGCCGCGCTCCGCGCACTCGAGCGCCAGCATGAGGCCCGCGATCCCGCTCCCGAGCACCAGCACGTCCGACTCCATCACACCCCCTGCCCTTCCAGCGCCAGGCTCTCGACGGCCCCACCGCCCACGACCCACTCCCATTCCACCTCCAGCACCGCCACCCGCTCCTGCCCCACCGACTCCGGCCAGCGTACCGCGTCCTTGGCCGTCAGGAGTACCCAGCATCCTTCGCCGGCCGCGCGGGCCAGTTCCTGCTGTGCCTCGCGCAGCGTGAACCAGTGGTGATCGCGCCACCGCGAGGCCGACCTGACCTCGAGCCCGGCCTCCCGTGCGCTGGCCTCGACCGCGGCGGGGTTGCCGGTCGCCGACACGACCCGCACGCGGGCTCCAGGCGGCACCTCCCCGCTCCCCAGCGGGCGCACCCCCTTCAGGCGGTGGCGAGCGGCCGCGAGCAACGCGCCCGGCGCCAGCGCCCTGGCCCGTTCCAGCCAGGGTGCGGGATCCTCGCCCGCGTCCAGCCTCGACACCACGACCGCGCGGGCACGCTGCAGCGCGCGCAGCGGCTCACGCAGGCGCCCGGCCGGAAGCAGTCGTCCGCCCCCCGTGAGGTCATGCGCATCGAGCAGGACGACATCCACGTCCCGCGCGAGCGGCCAGTGCGACAGCCCATCATCCACGATCACCGGATCGAATCCCGCCCGCGCGGCTGCACCGGCCGACTCCAGCTTGCTCGTGCCCGCGAACACGCGGCTCGCGCCGAGCGCGGCGCGGTACATCAACTCTTCGTCGCCGCGCCCCCCCGGCCCCGGATGATACCGGCGACACACCACCGCCGGGGCGAGCCCGCGCTCGAGTGCGCGTCGTGCCAGATGCAGTGTGAGCGTGGTCTTGCCCGTCCCACCGACGGTGAGGTTCCCCACGCTCACCACCCGCGCGCCCACTCGCCGGGGTCGCAGCAGCCCGCTTGCATACGCCCGGCGCCGCATCTCCCACGCGGCGCCGTAGAGCCCGGCGCCCAGCGAGCCCAGCGCCCCGGTCACGGCGCTGCCCACAGGCCCAACTCCACCAGCCGGGCGACCGTCCGTCGAGCCGCGCCCCGCCGCTGCTCCACGACCCATCGGGCCGCCCGCCCCGCCGCCGCACGCACCTCCGCGTCCCCCAGCAGACGCTCCAGTGCGCCTGCCACCTCCGCCTCGGTCCCGGCCACGCGCAGTGCCCCTGCTTCCTCCAGTTCCCGCACCACATCCCACTGGCTGGCGTAATGAGGACCCATGAGGAGCGCCGCCCCGCACGCCGCCGGCTCGAGCGGGTTGTGGCCCCCGTAGGGCGTCAGACTCCCGCCCACGAACACCACATCCGCCACCCCGTAGTATCCCCTCAGCACACCCAGGCGGTCGTCCCAGAGCCACGCTCCGTCCTGCCCGCCGATGGCCCCCGCCAGCGCCTGTCCGGCTCGAGCGGCCTCGGCCCGCAGCTTGGCCGAGGCCCGCGGATGCCGGGGCACCGCCACGACCTGCCACGACTGCCGCAGGACCGCCGGGAGCCGCCGCCAGGCGCGCGCCAGGACCAGCACCTCGCCCGGACGGACGCTGCCCAGGACGAGCAGCGGACGCTCGCGGTCCAGGCCGAGCGCCACGCGGGCGATACCCTGGTCCGGCGCAGCGGCCGCGAGGCCGTCGTCCTTCAGGTTGCCCGTGACCGTGCTCACCTCGGCGCGCGCGCCCAGCGACCGCCACCGCTCGAGGTCGGCCTCGCTCTGACACAGCACGGCCGCGAGGCCCGAGACCAGCCCGCGGAATCCCGCGCCCAGGCGCCGGTAGCGCGCCACCGAGGTACTCGACAGCCGCGCACTCACCACCGCGACCGGCACTCTCGAAGCCCGCGCCTGCATCAGCCAGTGGGGCCAGAGCTCGGTCTCGAGCAGGAAGCAGCGCCGGGGTGTCACGCCGGCGAAGAATCGTGAGGCGGCCTGCGGCGAGTCCAGGGGTGCGACCGCCGCGGGCTGCCCCAGGCCGCCGAGCCGTTCGCGTCCGCCGGGCGTCGTCGCAGTCAGCACGAAGCGCGAACGCGGCGCCAGCGCCAGCAGCTCGGATACGAAGGGCCCCACCGCCGTGGCCTCGCCCATCGAGGCGGCATGGACCCAGGCGTCCGCTCCTCCCGGCAGGCTGGTGCGGCCCAGGCGCTCGTCCCAGTGCGCCCGCTCGTGCGCCGGCACGAAGATCCGCGCCGCGGGCAGGAGCGCTCCGAGGCAGGGCGCGACCCACCGGTACGCGCTCCACGCCAGGCTCACGCGTCCTCCCCCGCCTCATGAGCCAGGCGTTCGGTGTTCGCCGTCAGGGCCTCCTCCAGCAACCGCCGCCAGGACTCCACGCCCGCCTCGTCCAGCCCCGCCGGCACGTACACCGGGTCGCCGTAGGAGATCCATACACGCGTGAAGGGGCGCGGGACGCGGAACCCGTCCCACGAGCGCAGGATCCAGGGCCGGCGGGACGCGCTCGCCACCGGGAGCACCGGCAGTCCGGTGAGGCTGGCGAGCCTCACCAGCCCGGGCTTGACGACCTCGCGCGGACCGCGGGGCCCGTCCGGGGTGATCGTCAGGGAACGCCCCTGCTCCGCGAAGCGCACCAGTTCATTGAAACCCTGCTGGCCGCCGCGGCTGCTCGACCCGCGGGCGGCGACATAACCGATCCGCTCGATGACCCCCGCGATCAGTTCGCCATCCCGGCTCCGGCTCACGAGCGCCGCCACGCCGAGGCCTCGGTATGCGTAGATGAGCGGCAGCATGCGTGCATGCCACAGGGCATAGATGCAGCGCTCGCCCCCCGCCAGCCGGCGGTCGTACGCGGCGGTGTTCGTGCGCCGCAGGATCCAGGTATGTCCCAGGAGCCGCAGCGCGGCCGCCCCCGCCGCCATCGCCAGCGGGAACCACCAGGAACGCTCCCGCCGGCGGCTCACGCGATCATCTCCCATAGCCACTCGGCAGCTCGCCGCGCGGCTCCCGGACCACCGAGGCGCGCGCGCACCGTGGCGAGGCGCGCGCACTGGCGCTCGCGCGCCCCCGGGTCGTCCAGCCATGGCGCGAGCGTGGCGGCGAGGCGCTCCACGCTGAGATCGCCCTGCAGCAACTCGGGGGCGACCTCCTCGCCCGCCACGATGTTCGGCAGCCCGATACGGGCGAGGGTCACCATGCGCCGGGCGATCTGGTAGTTGAGCCACCCGGTGCGATAGACGATCACCTCGGGCGTACCGAAGAGCGCGGTCTCGAGGGACGCAGTTCCCGACGCGACGGCGCAGCAGGTGGCGTGCGCCTGGACCGCCCGCGTGCGGCCCGTCACGACGCGCACACCCTCGAGCGCGGAGCGCAGCCGGCGGGCTTCGCGCTCCAGCCCTGGCGCCAGCGCCAGCACGACCACGAGGCCGCGGCGGCGCGCGCGCAGGCGAAGGGCGGCACCGGCCATCACCGGTGCGTGCGCGCGCAACTCCTGCGGGCGGCTCCCCGGCAGGAGCCCCAGGATCGGCGCGCCCGGAGCGGCCCCGATCTCCGCCCGGAACGCGGCCCCGTCCACCTCGGGATCGAGCCCCTCGAGCAGCGGGTGTCCGACGAAGCGCGCGTGCACCCCCGCATCGCGGAACAGCGCCTCCTCGAAGGGGAAGATCACCGCGAGGCGCTCCACCCAGCGCGCCATCTGCGCGGCGCGCTCCGGGTGCCAGGCCCAGACCTGCGGAGCGATGTAGTAGAAGACCGGCACGCCGAGGCGGCGCAGGGCGGGTCCCAGGCGGAAATTGAAACCCGGCGAATCCACCAGCAGCGCCGCATGCGGCCGGAACGTCCGGGCCGCGGCGAGCAGACGCCGGTACGCGGACCAGATGCGGGGCAGACGCGCCACCACGCCCGAGAAGCCGAGTACCGCCAGGTCCTCCATCGGGACCACGCGCCCTGTCCCGGCGGCCAGGAGTGCGGGACCCGCCACGCCGCGGGCGCAGCACGGCCCCAGGCTGCCGAGCGCCGTCAGGAGCCTCGCAGCGTGGGCATCGCCCGAGGCCTCTCCGGCAACGATCAGGAGCCGGCGCTCGCCCGATCCGCCCACTGCCTCGCCCGCAACTTCATGGCCGAGCGCACCTCGGCCGCGACCGCGAGCGCTGCGCACCCGGCCTCGGCCGACGCGGCCCCGGTGCCCTCTCCGCGCAGCGAGCGCAGGAACGCCCGCAGTTCGAGGGTGAGCGGTTCGCCCGGAGCGACCTCGAGCCGCCGCCGTTCGATGGCAGCGAGTCCGGCCTCCACCGGCCCGCCCTGCTCGAGGACCGCGCGAAGGCGCGCCGCATCCACGTGCAGCAGGTCGCAGGTCTTCTCGAACAGGTCCACCGAGAGGTACGCGTCTCCCTGGAAGAAGCGGATGCGCCGCAGCCGGTCCTGCGAGACGCGGCTCGCCGTGAGGTTGGCGACGCAGCCGTTCTCGAACTCGATCCGGGCGTTGGCGATGTCCTCGCTCCCGGAGAGCACCGCCACCCCGACGGCCGAGACCGAGGACGGCGCGGCACCCACCACGTCCAGCACCGCGTCGAGATCGTGGATCATCAGGTCGAACACGACGTCCACGTCGAGCGAGCGCGGCTGGAACACGGCGAGACGGTGGGCCTCGATGAACTTGGGGCGATGCACGTGAGGTCGGGCTGCGAGCAGGGCAGGGTTGAAGCGCTCGACCTGACCCACCTGGAGCACGACCTTCGCGCGCCGGGCAGCGTCGATCATGGCGCCGGCCTCGTCGACCGTCACCGCCATCGGCTTCTCCACCAGCGCGTGGCGCCCCGCGGCCGCGGCGCGTTCGGCCGCCGCACGATGCTCCACCGTGGGGACCGCGATCGAGACTGCATCGCAGGCGGCAAGCAGTTCCTCCGCGCTCTCGAAGGCGCGGCAGCCGTAGCGCTCCGCCACCTCCCGGACCCGCGCAGGATCGTGATCGTAGACGCCGGCCAGTTCGGCCTCGGGCAGCGCGTGGTAGACGCGCGCGTGCTTCTCCCCCCAGACCCCGACACCCCACACGCCGGCACGAATCGCGCCCGCGCTCATCGCGTCAACCCGCGAGCCGAGGTCTCGGCGAAACGCGCGAGGTAGTCCACCTCGGGCACGCCCGGGAATGCGGCACGCATCTCGGCCACCGCCCGCTCCACGGTGAGCTCCCGGCGGAAGAGGAGGCGGTAGGCACCCTCGAGCGCGTCGCAGGTCGGCCGGCTGAAGCCGCGCCGCTCGAGCCCGATACGATTCAGCCCGGCCAGGCGGAGCGGCGTCCCCCCGACCTTGATGAAGGGGGCGATATCCTGCGTGACCCGCGCGCCGCCGCCGAGCATGGCGTGCCGGCCGATCCGCGTGAACTGATGCACCATCGCTCCCCCTCCGACGATCGCCCAGTCCTCGACCGTCACGTAACCGGCGAACAGCACCGCGTTGGCGATGATGACGTGCTCGCCGACGACGCAATTGTGTGCGATGTGCGCGCACGCCATGAGCATGGAGTGGCTGCCGATCCGCGTCGTCGTCCCCGCACCGGAGGCGAGGTTGGCGGTCACGAACTCGCGCACCACGACGTGGTCACCCACCTCGAGATACGATTCCTCGCCGGAGTACTTCAGATCCTGGGGTGCAGTGCCCAGCACGGCGCCGTGGTGCACGTGGGAGTCCTGTCCCACGCGCGTCCAGCCGGTGACGAGCGCGTGGCTGTCCACGCGCGTGCGATCCCCAAGGGTGACGTGGGGCCCGATGACGGCGCCGGGGCCGATCGCGACGTCCACTCCCAGGCACGCGCCCTCCTCGACGATCGCGGAGGGATGGACGGTCACGCTCACACCGGCCTCCGATCCACCACCGTGGCCAGCAGCTCCGCCTCGGCCACGAGCTGTCCGTCCACGTAGGCCTCCCCGCGCATCTTGCAGATGCGATTCTTGAGCTTGAGCATGGTGACCTTGAAGTGCAGCTGGTCCCCGGGCGTGACCGGGCGCCGGAACTTGGCGCGATCGATGCCCATGAAGTACATGAGCTTGTCGTTGGGGTCGCCCACCGAGTGCAGCAGCAGCAAGCCGCCCACCTGAGCCATGGCCTCGAGGATGAGCACCGCCGGCATGATGGGGTGCCCGGGGAAATGCCCCTGGAAGAAGGGCTCGTTGATGGTGACGTTCTTCAGACCCTCGATGAAGCACCCCTCCTCGAGCGCCGTGACCCGGTCCACGAGCAGGAACGGATAGCGGTGCGGCAGGAGATCGAGGATCGAGGTGATGTCCCACTCGTCGGGGGGGCTGCCGGCGCGCCGTCCCGGCAGCGGCAGCGTCTCCTTGAGAAGCTTCACGAACGCGACGTGCCCCTCGTGCCCCGAGCGCACGGCGCTGACGTGCCCGAGCACGGGGGCTCCGAGCAGGAACAGGTCACCCAGCAGGTCGAGCAGCTTGTGGCGCACGAACTCGTCCGGGAAGCGCAGCGGCCCGGGATTCAGGATGCGGTCCTTGCCGATCACCACCGCGCTCTCGATCCGGCCGCCCTTGATCCAGCCGGCGCGGCGCAATTCCTCGAGGTCCCGCTCCAGCACGAAGGTGCGCGCCGGGGCGATCTCCCGCAGGAACGTCTCCGGGTCGATGTCCAGCGTCAGGCTCTGCGTGCCCACCAGCGCGTGGTCGTAGACGATGGTGAAACTCAGGCGGCAGCCGTTGAACGGCACCGCGGTCAGCTCGACGTCGCCCTCCTTCCAGCGCACGGGCTTCGTGACCTTGATGTGCCGCCTGCGCCGCGTCTGGACCTCGAACCCGGCGGAGAGCAGCGTCTGCGCGATGGGCAGGGCGCTGCCTTCGGCCGGCTCGGGGATCTCCATGTGGTCGCTCTCGATCACCACGTTGTCGAGGCCCAGTCCGACCACCGCCGCGAGTACGTGCTCCATGCTGTGGATCTGCACTCCGTCCTGCTGAAGGATGGTCCGCCGCCCGGCCCGTGGATCGAAGATGGCGTTCTCGGGACGCACGTCCACCGCGGGCGAGCCGGGCAGGTCGGTGCGAACGAAGCGCACGCCCGAATTCTCGGGCGCGGGACGGAAGGTCATGCGGCTCCGTTCGCCGGTGTGCAGGCCGACGCCGGCGAGGCTGACGGGCCGGGCGAGTGTCTGCTGCAGGCGCTCGCTCATCGCGCCACCTCGCGCGCGCGCTGGTGCTCCAGCGCCTCGACGCGCTGCTCGAGCTCCTTGGTCTTGTGGAAGAGCTGGGGCAGTTTCTGCAGCAGCACGCTCACGCGCTTCCACGCCCCGTGAGCGATGGCGGGGTAGCCCGAGACGACCTCCTTCGACTTCACGCTCCGGCTCACGCCGCTCTGCGCCGCCACGACCGCGCCCTTCTCGAGTCGCAGGTGACCGGCGATCCCAGCCTGCCCGCCCAGCGTGACATAGTCCTCGAGCTCCGTGCTGCCCGCGATGCCGACCTGCCCGACGATGATGCAGTGGCGGCCGATACTCACGTTGTGGCCGATCTGCACGAGATTGTCGAGCTTGGTGCCATCCCCGATGCGGGTACTGTCGGTGGTCGCGCGGTCCACGCAACTGTTGGCGCCGATCTCGACGTCGTCGCCGATCACCACGTTGCCGACCTGCGGAACCTTGTGGTAACGCCCGGCGTCGAAGGCGAAGCCGAAACCGTCCGCGCCGATCACCACGCCCGAGTGGAGGATGCAGCGCGCGCCGATCACGCATTCCTCGCGGACCACGACCTGCGGGTAGAGGAAACTCGCCTCGCCCACCTCGGCCCGCCCGCCGATGTATCCGCCGGCCATCACGACCGCCTGCGCGCCGAGGCGGGCACCCGACTCGATCACGCAGTACGGGCCGATCGAGACGCCCTCGCCAAGCACGGCGTCCGGCGCGATCACCGCGGTCGGGTGCACCCCCGGAGCGGGCCGGTGGAGGTCGGGGCGGAAAACGCGCACCGCCTGCTGGAAGGCCAGGTAGGGATTGTCCACCTGGAGCAGCGGGATCGAGCTCTCGCGGGGCTGCCGGTCACAGATCACCGCAGAGGCCCGCGTCTCCGCCAGATGCGACTCGTAGCGCGCGTTCGCCAGGAAGGTCAAATCCCCGGGCAGGGCCTCCCGGATCCCCGCGACACCCCGGAGCACGACCTCACCATCCCCCACCACGGTGCCGCCCAACTCGGCGGCCAACTCCGCCAGCGTCTTGAGGACCATGATCACGCCCCCCTACGGACCCGTTGCGCCCTGCGCCCCGGCCTTGAGTTCGGTCAGGACGTCCGCGGTCACGTCCAGCGTCTTGTCGGCAAAGATGATGACCCCGCTCGCCGCATCGAGGACCAGATTCAGGTTCTTCTCCCCCGCCACCTTCTCGACCGCCGTGCGGATCAGGCGCACCACGTCGGCCGTAGCACGGTCGTTCTCCTGGGTCGCCCGCCCCTGCGGCCCCCAGACCTCCTGGATGAAGCGCTCGTGATCGCTGATGGCCTTCTGCAGCGCCTCTTCCCTTTCCTGGCGTTTCAGCGACGACAGGATGGGGGACTGGTCACGCACCTCGGCGCGCAGTTGGTTGACGAGCTTCTCCTTCTCGGCGGCCTCGTCGCGCCAGCCCTGCACCTGGCGGTCGAAGCGGGCCTGCGCCTCCTTGGCAGCCGTGTACTCGATGAAGATGCGCCCGGAATCGATGTAGCCGAAGCGGGTCTCGGCGCGCAGCGGCGCCGCAGCCAGCGCCAGGAGCGCCAGCGCGGCGGCCACGGGCGCCCCGGCGGAGCCCAGCAAAGCCCGGTAGGTCATGACGTCCCCCGAATCCCCGTCAGAAGTTCATGTTGCCGAGCAGGAAGTGCCCCTTCCAGCGCGGTCCGTCGTCCCGGTTGAAGCCATAGCCGTAGTCGAAGCCGATGTTGCCGAGCATGGGGACCTCCATCCGGAACCCGATCCCCGCGCCCAGCTTGAGCCTGAAGGGCTGGATCTCCTCCCACTGGTCCCACGTGCCGCCCGCATCGAGGAAGAAGACGGCGCGCAACGGCACCATGATCGGGAACTGCTGCTCGAGGGTGTACAGGGTCATGTAGCGGCCACCCGGGTAGCGGACCTTGCTCTTATAGGTGCTGTAGGTGAAGTGCTTCACCCACACGCTGTCAACCAGCGTCGAGTCGACTCCCGTGATCGTCTGCGTGATGACGGTCTGGATGAACTTGTCGGGCACGACCTGGTAATCTTCGTAGCCGCGCAGCGGGTCGGACACGGAGCCGCCGCCGAGCCGGAACCGCTCGTAGGTCGGGAGCACGCTCGTCTGCCGGGCCCAGATGCCCAGCACCCCGACCCGCGCGCGGACCATGGTGGTGACGCGCCTCATGAACGACGGCAGGTAGACCCGGCCCTCCACTCGATTCTTGATGAAGTTCACGGCGCCCAGGAACGGCCCGCCGGCCAGTTCGCTGGTCCAGGTCAGTCGCGTGCCCCGCGTCGGGTAGAAGGCGTTGTTCGTCGTGTTGCGGTTGAAGTCCAGCAGGACGCTGCTGGCGCGCACCGGCCTTCCCGTCGCGGTGCCCGCGAGCACGATCGAGTCCTGTCCTGAAAGCGTCAAGCCGTACTGGCTGATGGTCACGTCCTCGAGGCTGTAGCCGATCGACCCGCGCGAGTAGTCCGGCCAGAGCAGCGGCCGCCCGATCCGGGCCGAGCCACCGCGGCGCTGCTCCCGGTAGAGGTCGAGTTGGGTGGACATGTTGAAGACCGACGTGCCCAGCAGGGTCGGGGTGTCGTGGAACCACGGCTCCGTGAAGCTCAGCGAGTAGTCGCTGCGCCGGCTCCCGCGTTCGAGGTGGAGCGCCAGACTCTGCCCGTTCCCGAGCACGTTGTTGTGGCCGAGCTCGAGGAAGCCGGTCATCCCGGTCGTGCCCGTGTAGCCCGCGCCCGCCGAGGCGGTGCCCACCTGTTTCTCCTTGACCTTGATGTTGATGTCCACGTCCGTGCTGTCCGCGGGCGCGAAGTCCGGCAGCACCTCCTCGAAGAGGCCGAGCCTCGACAGCTCGCCCTGGGTGCGCATCAGCGCGGAGCGCTTGAAGCGGTCCCCCTCGTGCAGCTCGAGCTCGCGCCGGATCACCTTTTCGCGCGTCATCTTGTTGCCGGAGATGTTCACGTAGCGGACCTTCGAGGGCCGACCCTCGCCGAGCGCGAAGGTGAGGTCCACGAGGCCCGAGTCGCGCACCGTCTCCTGTGGATCGACACTCACGTACAGGTACCCCTGCTCGGCGTACTCCGCGTAGGCCAGGCCCTGAGCCTTCTCGATCTTCGAGGCATCGTAACGCTCGCCGGGCTTCACCCTCCAGAGCGGGGCCAGCGCGGCCTTCGGCAGGACCTCGTTGCCCGACCAGCGCACCGTGCCCATCCGGTACAGCCGCCCCTCGTCGACCGTGATCCGCAGCGTGAGCTGGCGCGGGTCGGCCGTCTCCTTCAGCTCTCGCGCCACCGTGCGCATGTCGCGGTAGCCGTGGTCGTGGTAGAAACGCTCGAGCTTCTCCTGGTCCTCGGCCGCGTCCTCATCCTTGACGCTTCCACCGCCGAAGAATCCCTTCGCATGCGTCTTGAGGTGCTTGCGGAGCGTCTGCTCCGAAAAGGCCCGCGCACCCGCGAACTCGACGCTCGTGATGCGCACTTTCTGGCCCTCCTGGATGGCAAAGCGCAGATCGAGACCCCCGTCCGCGGCGGTGTCGCTGGCTGCCTCGACCGTGACGCGAGGGAAGCCCTCGTCCCGGTAGTACTTCACCAGCGAGTCCACCTGGCTCTGGACGGCCACGGGTGAATAGACCTCGCCCACGTGCAGGATGAGCTTCTTCTCGAGGTCCTCGGACTTGCGCTTCTCGTTCCCGCGGAACTCGAGCTTGCCGATGCGGGGCCGTTCCTTCACGAAGATGATGAGGTCCATCTGGCCGCCGGCGGGGGCTTTGTCCACCGCAACGTCGCTGAAGAGACCCAGGGCGAAGAGCTTCCGGATGCCGCGCCGCACGGCGTCGTCGGCATAGCGGGTGCCGGGCAGCACGTCGAAGGTGCGAACGATGCGCACGCTGTCGGTGTGCGCGTTCCCGCGGACGCGCACCGCGCCGACGCGGTATTCGGCGTCCGGCGCCGAAGCCGCGGAGTCCACGCCAGCCCCGGCCGGCGAGAACTCCTCCACCGGGTTCCCCTGCGGCCCGGCGTCTCCCTGGGCGAGGGCCGCGGATGGGCTCAGGAGTGCGAGTAGAAGCAGGAAGAGGAGAACGTCAACCTCCCGGGCTCGCCGGCGCCGGAACGTCTGCGGGGGGGGCATCGAGCACCGGATCGTCGGTCCGGGTCGCGAAGTCGAGTCCGTCCTCGCGCCGTTCGACCCGCACGGTGCCGCCGCCCTTGACCTTGCCACGCAGGATGTGTTCGGCGAGGGGGTCTTCGAGCCACCGCTGGATGGCCCGCTTGAGGGGGCGCGCTCCGAGTGAGGGGTCGAATCCGCGTTCGACCAGGAACTCGATCGCGGCGGGATCGATGTCCAGGGTGACATCCTGCGAGCGCAGACGATCGCGGACCTGCTGGAGCAGGATGAGGACGATGGCCTGCATGTTTTCACGCGTGAGCGCATGGAAGACGACCGTGTCATCGATTCGATTGAGGAACTCCGGGTTGAAGGTGCGTTTCAGCTCGTCCTGGACCGTGCTCTTGATGGCGGCGAACTGCGCCTCGCCACCCTCGGCCTGCTTGAAGCCGAGATGCTTGCCGCCGGCGATGATCTGCCGGCCACCCAGGTTCGAGGTCATGATGATGAGCGTGTTCTTGAAGTCCACCCGGCGGCGCGAACTGTCGGTCAGAACGCCGTCGTCCAGGACCTGCAGCAGGACGTTGAACACGTCCGGATGCGCCTTTTCGATCTCGTCCAGGAGCACCACGGAGTAGGGCTTGCGCCGCACCTTCTCCGTGAGTTGTCCCCCCTCCTCGTATCCCACGTACCCCGGAGGCGCTCCCATGAGCCGCGAGATCGAGAACTTCTCCATGTACTCCGACATGTCGATGCGGACCAGGGCGTCCTCGCTGTCGAACAGGAACGCCGCCAGGGCCCGCGCCAGTTCGGTCTTCCCCACCCCGGTGGGGCCCAGGAAGATGAACGAGCCGATCGGCCGCTTGGGATCACGAAGACCCACGCGGTTGCGGCGCACGGCGCGTGCCACCACCGCCAGAGCCTCGTCCTGCCCCACCAGCCGCTTACGGATCTCGTCCTCCATCCGCAGGAGCTTCTGCGTCTCCTCCTCCGCCAGCTTCACCACCGGGATGCCGGTCATGACCGAGAGCACCGAGGCGATCAACTCCCCGTCCACCTGGACCTTCTCCTCGCGCTTGGACTCCGACCAGGTCTTCTTGAGCTCGTTGCGCCGCGCGCGCAGATCCTTCTCCTTGTCGCGCAAGCGGGCGGCCTTCTCGTATTCCTGGCCGCAGATCGCGGCCTCCTTCTCCTTGACGGCCTCCTCGAGCTTCTGGTCGAGTTCGTGGATCTCGGTCGGCACGGTGGTCACCGAGAGCCGGGCCCGCGCGCAGGTCTCGTCCACGACGTCGATCGCCTTATCGGGGAAGAAGCGGCCGTTCATGTAGCGGTCCGCGAGCTTGACCGCCTGCACCACGGCCTCGTCGGTGATCTTCACGCCGTGATGGGCCTCGTACTTGTCCCGCAGGCCCATCAGGATCGCGATGGTGTCCTCGACGCTCGGCTGCTCCACCATGATGGGCTGAAAGCGCCGCTCGAGCGCGCCGTCCTTCTCGATGTACTTGCGGTACTCGTCGAGCGTGGTCGCCCCGATGCACTGCAGCTCGCCCCGCGCCAGCGCGGGCTTGAGCATGTTCGAGGCGTCGATGGCGCCCTCCGCGCCGCCCGCGCCCACGATGGTGTGCAGCTCGTCGATGAAGATCAGGATGTCCTTCGACTCCCGGATCTCGTTCATCACGGTCTTCAAGCGCTCCTCGAACTGGCCGCGGTACTTCGTCCCGGCCACCACCGCCGCCAGGTCGAGCGTCACGATGCGCTTGTTCTTGAGGCTCTCGGGCACCTGCGAGGAGATGATGCGCTGCGCCAGGCCCTCGGCGATGGCGGTCTTGCCCACGCCCGGCTCGCCGATCAGCACGGGGTTGTTCTTCTTGCGGCGCGACAGCACCTGGATGACGCGCTCGATCTCCTTCTCTCGCCCGATCACCGGGTCGAGCTTGCCCTCGCGCGCCAGTTGCGTGAGGTCGCGGCCGAACTGGTTCAGGGCCGGCGTCTCGGGCCGCTCCTCGCGCTCCTGCGTTCCGGGGCCCGAAGGCGTGCCGCCCAGCAGCTTCAGCGTCTCCTCGCGCACCCGTTTGCGGTCCACGCCCAGTTCGAGCAGCACCTTCGCCGCCACGCCCTCGCCCTCGCGGATCAGGCCCAGCAGCAGGTGCTCGGTGCCGACGTAGTTGTGCCCGAGGGTGCGAGCCTCCTCGACCGCCAGCTCCAGCACGCGCTTGGCGCGCGGCGTGAAGGGGATCTCGCCGATGGTCATGGTGCCGCCCGAGGGGCTCACCATCTTCTCGACCTCCTGGCGGATGCGGTCGAGATCCAGCCCCAGGTTGTTGAGCACCGTCGCGGCGATGCCCTCGCCCTCGCGGATGACGCCGAGCAGCAGGTGTTCGGTGCCGATGTAGTCGTGCTGCAGCCGGGCCGCCTCTTCACGGGCGAGGTAGATGACCTTCCGGACGCGTTCGGTGAACTTGTCGTGCATGGTCGGAAAGCTCCCCTTCTAGGCGGACCGCCCGGGCTCGGCGGCGACCAGCCGCTCGCGCACGAGCTGGGCGCGGTAGACGTTGCGTTCGGCAGGGCTCAGCTCGCCCCCGTAGGCGCGCTGCAGGTGCGCCGGCTGCGTCAGCACCAGCAGTTCGTTGATCACGTGCAGCGGGCACAGCCCGGGCAGCTGGAGCGCCGCGCCGAGCCGCACCGCCGAGCAGAGATTGATGACCTCGCGCGAGTGGATGGTCCGGCAGTGACGCAGCGTCCCGTACGCCCGCCACACCTTGTCCTCGATCTGCACGCGCGCGTCGCGCATCATCCGTTCGCGCGCCTGCTCCTCGGTCTCGATGATCTGCCGCGTCACCCGCTCCAGGATCTCGATCGAGTCCCGCTCGCTGCGGCCCAGCGTGGTCTGGTTCGAGATCTGGAAGAGGTTCCCCATGACGTCGCTGTGCTCGCCGTAGAGCCCCCGCACGTTGAGACCGACGTGGGTGATGCTCTTGAGCACCCGGGAGATCTCGTCGAGCAGCACCAGGGCCGGCAGATGGATGAGCACGGAGGCACGGAGCCCGGTCCCGGCGTTCGTCGGGCAGGCCGTCAGGTAGCCGATCTCCTCGGAGAAGGCGAAGTCGAGCGACTGGTCCAGATCGTCGTCGGCCGCGTCGGCCGAGGCCCACGCGTCGGTCAGCTGGAAGCCCGGGGCGATGGCCTGCAGCCGCAGGTGGTCCTCCTCGTTGATCATGAGCGAGAGCCGCTCCTCGGGCGAGACCACGATGCCGCGGGGACGGGCTCCGTCGCCCAGTTCGTGACTGACCAGGTGCCGTTCGACGAGCACCTGGCGATCGAGGGGCGAGAGCTCCGCCATCCGCAGCAGCAGGCTCCCGGCAAAGCCCGGGCCGCGCTGCGCCGCGCCCGACACGCTCATCAACACGCCCTGGAGCTGCTCCTCGTGGGCGCGGTGCGTGAAGGGGACGCTGCGCAGGTTGCGAGCGAGCCGGATCCGGCTCGACAGCACCAGGTCGGCATGCGGACCCTCGGCCGAGAGCCAGCGCGCCGGGCGCGCCACGAGCTCATCGAAGTCGGCGGGCGGGCGGTCCGGACCGCTCATGGCTTGCCCTCCCCGCCCGTGCGCGTTTCATCCTCCAGCTGCCGGATCTCGTCCCGCAGGACCGCCGCGCGCTCGAACTCCTCGCGCTCGACCACGCGCTGCAGCTCGTCGTGCAGGCGCTGGATCTGGCGGAAGCGCGTCGCGCCATCGCCCTCGCCCACCGGGCGCTTGCCCCGGTGGCGCGTGTCGCCATGGATGCGCCGCAGCAGCGGGCGCAGCTGGAACTGGAAGGCAGTGTAGCAATCCGCGCAACCCAGCCGCCCGGTCTCCTTGAAACCGGAGTAGAGCAATCCGCAGCGCGGGCACTGCACGTGCCCGACGCGTTCCTCCTCGGTGCCGGTCGAATCGTCCACCATCTTCACCAGCAGGTCGGCGATGTCGAACTGCTGCTTCTTCGAGGTCGCGTGCAGCCCCTTCTCCTCGGCGCAGCGCTCGCAGACGTGGATCTCCGACATCTTGTTGTCGTGGATCTCGGTGAAGTGCACCGAGGCTGGGTTCTTGCCGCAGATCTGGCAGAGCATCCGTGTCCCTCTAGGAGGTCCCTGTGAGCCGCCCGCCTTCGAGCGTCAGCACCCGGTCGGCGATCGCGGCGAGCCTATCATTGTGGGTCACTACGACAAACGTCTGCCGCCGCTCGCGGGCCAGCGACGCGATGAGTTCGTGCAACTGCGCCGCCGAGCGCTGGTCCAGGTTGCCCGAGGGCTCATCCGCCAGCACCAGCTCCGGACCGGCCACCAGCGCCCGCGCGACGGCCACGCGCTGCGCCTCGCCGCCCGAGAGCTGTGCCGGGCGATGGTCCCAGCGCTCGGCCAGGCCCACGTCGGACAGCGCGGCCTGGGCCCGCTCGCGAGCCGCACCCTGACCCTCCCCGGCGATGAGCAACGGCAGCATCACATTCTCCTCCGCACTGAACTCGGGCAGCAGATGGTGGAACTGGAAGACGAAGCCCAGTCGCCGCGCCCGGAAGGCCGCTAGTTCATCGTCTCGCAACGGGTCCACCCGCCAGCCACGAATCTCCACCATGCCAGCATCCGCCCGGTCCAGTGTCCCGAGGATGTTCAGCAAGGTACTCTTTCCCGAGCCGGAAGCCCCGAGGATCGCCACGATGGTGCCACCCATCACGTCAAGATCCAGCCCCTTCAGGACTTCGAGCTTGCCCCGCAGCGTCGTGTAGGCCTTATCGATGCCGCGCGCGACCAGGACGGGCGTAGCGCTCTCAACGCTCGCGATCCCAAGGCCCTGACTCGCTCCGCTCATGTGATCCCTCAACTCTGCTTGCGGATCGCTTCGACCGGATCCAACAGCGAAGCGCGCCAGGCTGGATAGAGGGCGGCGGCCAGGCACAGGACGAACGCCGACAGGATCACGAAGGCGAAGTCCCCCGCTTCGGGCCGGACCGGAAGCCGTTCGATGAAGTAGACGTCCCCGGGCAGCCGCACGAACGGATAGCGCTTGAGCACCGCGATCAGCGCCGAGCCCAGCAGCACGCCCAGGCCCGTCCCCAGGCCGCCGATCAGCAGACCCTCCGTCAGGAACACCTGCAGCACCGTGCCACGCCGGGCGCCGAGCGAGCGGAGCACGCCGATGTCGCGGCGCTTCTCCATGACCACCATGAAGAGAGTGCTCACGATGTTGAAGGCCGCCACCAGCACGATCAGGGCGAGGATCAGGAACATCACGGTCTTCTCGAGCTTCATCCAGGTGAAGAGGTTCCGGTTCAGCTCGATCCAGTTGTTGGCGCGCAGCCCCGGCCGCTGCACCGCCTGCAACAGCTCTCCGGACACCTTCGGGGCGTCGAACATGTCGGTGATCCGCACCTCGATGCCCGTGACGGCATCCCCGAGCTGGAAGAACGCCTGCGAGGCCGGGATGGAGGTGAACCCCAGGCTGGAGTCGTAGGTGTAAAGGCCCGAGGTGAACACTCCCACGACCCTGAACTCCTTGAGCCGCGGCGTAAAGCCGAGCGGCGAGGCCCCGCCCCCGCTCAGCATCGCCAGCACGACGCGGTCGCCAAGCCGCGCGGCGAGACGGCCCGCCAGTTCGTTGCCCAGCACGATGCCCGGGAACCCGCCTGCGGTGACGACCGGGATCGAGTCGAGGGCCGGCTGGATGTTGCGCCCCACGCTGGTCACGCCGCGCTCCGCCCGCAGGTCCACGCCTTTCACGATGAGCCCCTCGGTGAGGCCCTCGTGGAAGATCATGGCCTTGGCGTAGGTAAAGGGTGCGACGCCCTCCACGCCCGGCTGCCGCGCCACCTCGGCCGCGAGCGAGTCGGCCCCCGTCACGCCCGAGGCCGTCTCCCCCAGCAGCACGACGTGCGCGTCGGTGCCGGCGATGCGGGTCTGCACTTCGTTCTCGAAGCCGTTCATCACGGCGAGCACCGTGAGCAGCGCGGTCACCCCCACCGCCACGCCACCCACCGAGATCCCGGTGAGCAGGGTGATGAACCCGCTCTGCCGCCGCGTGCGCAGGTAGCGCAGGGCGATCCACAGCGGGAGGTTCACTTCCGCCCTGTCTCTTCCGGGGCGCCGTCGGGCGTAGCGGGTTCCTCGTCATCGTCGCCCACCTGGCCCAGTCCCTCCTCGGGCCCGAGTTGCGGGAAGAGGATGACGTCGCGGATCGAGCGCGAGTCGGTGACCAGCATCGCCAAACGGTCCACCCCGATGCCCACGCCGCCGGTGGGCGGCATGCCGTACTCGAGCGCCCGCACGTAGTCGTGGTCCATGACCTGCGCCTGGTCGTCGCCCGCCGCGCGGCGGCTCATCTGCGCCTCGAAGGCGGCCCGCTGCGCGGCCGGGTCGTTCTGCTCAGAGAACGCGTTCGCCAGCTCCATGCCGCCGACGTAGACCTCGAAGCGCTCGACCACGCCCGGGCGCACCCGGCTGGCGCGCGCCAGCGGCGAAGTCTCGACCGGGAAGTCCACCACGAAGCACGGTTGCGTGAGTCCCGGCTGCACCAGCTCGCTGAAGAGCGCGTCCAGCAGCCCGCCCGCGCCCGCGCCGGGCCGGGTCGCGATGCCGCGCGCCGCGGCCAGACGCCCGAGCTGCGCCGGGTCCAGCGCGGAGACATCCTCGCCCACCACGCGCCCGACCTCGTCCAGCATCGAAAGGCGCGGCCAGGGCGCGGTGAAATCGAGGCGCTGGCCCTGCCACTCGACCTTGATCCCGCCCGTTGCGGCCTGCACCGCGTGCCCGATGAGCCGCTCCGTCAAGGTCATCATGTCGTGCACGTCGGCGAAGGCCTGGTAGTACTCGAGCAGCGTGAACTCGGGATTGTGCGAGCGGTCCATCCCCTCGTTGCGGAAGTCGCGCGCGAACTCGTAGACCCGCTCGAACCCGCCCACGATCAGGCGCTTCAGGTACAGCTCGTTCGAGATGCGCAGGTAGAGAGGCATCCTGAGCGCGTTGTGCTCGGTCACGAAGGGGCGCGCGAAGGCCCCGCCGTAGAGCGGCTGCAGCACCGGCGTCTCGACCTCGAGATACTCCTCGCCGTCGAGGAAGCCGCGGATCGCCGAGACCAGACGCGCGCGGCGGCGGAAGACCTCGCGCACCTCCAGGTTGGTGAAGAGGTCGGCGTAGCGCTGCCGGAAGCGCGTCTCCGGGTCCTTGAGCCCGTGCCACTTCTCCGGCAGCGGCCGCATCGACTTGGCCAGCAGGTCCACGGCTTCGACCTTCACGGTGATCTCGCCGGTCCGGGTGCGGAAGACCGCGCCCTCCACGCCGATCCAGTCCCCCACGTCCAGCAGCTCGTAGCGCCCGAAGTGCACCCCAAGAGCGTCCGCCCGGAAGTAGAGTTGGAGCCGTCCGCTGCCGTCGAGCAGGTGGGCGAATCCGGCCTTCCCGTGCCCCCGCAGCGCCATGATCCGGCCCGCAACGCGCACCCGCTGGCCGGGCTCCTGGGTGACGGCCTCGCCCCAGGCCAGGATCTCCGCCGCATGATGCGTGGGCTCGTAGCGATAGGCGTACGTCTCCACTCCCAGCGCCCGCCACTGCGCGAGCTTCTCCTCGCGCTGGCGCATCAGTTCGTGCAGGGACATGGGAGTCTCCGGGGCCATTCTGGGCCGCCCAGACGCGGACGGGGAAGCCGGGCGACTCTAGGGAGCCGCCACCGGGGCGTCAAGGAAGGCGGGGGGTTCAGGAAGGCGGGGCGTTCAGCACGAAGGCGGTAACGCGACGGCGGCCCAGGCGGAGGCTGCGTGCCCCGGGCGCACGCGGCCGACCGCTCCCGGGCGCACGTTCACTCCGCGCTTCGCGGCGCCTCGGCCAGCACCAGCGGGACTATCAACGCGCGCCCCTCCCGCTCGATCGTGAGGGTCAACGAGTCCCCCACGAACCGCCCGTAGACGCTGACCTGGATGTCGTCCACCGAGTCCACCGCGCGCCCGTTCACCTTGCGGATGCGGTCGCGGACCTGCACGCCGGCCTTCGCCGCGGGCCCCTCCGGCTCGACCTGGGTCACGACCATGCCGCCCTCGTCCGGCCAACCGAGTTGCTGCGCCAGGTGGCCGTCCACCACCTGCACCTGCATCCCGGGCCACGCCACCCGCACCCGCCCGTAGCGCGTCACCTCATCGAGGACACGCCGCGCCAGATCGATCGGGATGGCGAAACCGATGCCCACCGAGCCGCCACTGCCCGAGAGGATGAAGGTGTTGATGCCGATCACGTCGCCGTCGGCGTTCACCAGCGCTCCGCCGCTGTTGCCCGGGTTGATCGCGGCATCGGTCTGGATCATGTGCTTGTAGACCCCGGTCTGCGTGGCCCCGCCCTTGATGTCCCGGTTCGTGGCGCTGATCACCCCGGCGGTCACCGTCGGCTCGGTGCTCTCGAGCAGGTTGCCGAACGGATTGCCGATGGCGATCGCCCACTCCCCGACCACCAGGTCGTCGCTGTGGCCCAGCGGAGCCGCCGGCAGCCGCCCTCCCTTGACCCGCAGCACGGCCAGGTCGTAGGCCGGAGAGCCACCCAGCACCTCGGCCGGGAACTGGCGTCCGTCGGGCAGGGTGATCGAGACCTTCTCCGCGTCGCGCACCACGTGCTCGTTCGTCAGCACGACCCCGCTCGCATCCACGATCACGCCCGAGCCCAGCCCCGAGATGCGTTGCGCCTGTTCGGGAGACGGCATGAACTGGTCGAAGAAGGGGTCGCGGAAGAGCCCCCCGAACGGCGCCACGCGCACCATCCGCGTAGCCTCCACACTCACCGTCACGACCGCCGGGCTCACGCGCTCGGCGGCGGCGGTGATCACGTTGCGCCGCGCGGCCGAGAGTCGCGCGTTGACTTGCGCGCGCGCCGGCGCGCTGCCCGGATCGGCCCGCTGAGCCAGGGCCCCCAGCGGAGACCCGCCGATCAGCATGCAGGAGAGAAACGCCAGCAGTTGCCAGGTGTCCAAGCGCTTCATGACGTCACCTCCTGATACGTGACCTCTTCCAGACAGAGTCCGTGCGCCGGCGCGGTCGGCCCCGCCGCCGAGCGGTCCCGCGCCTCGAACACAGCAAGCATCCGGCCCGCCGGATCGGCGGCCGCGCAGACCTCGAGCGCCGTGCCCACGATGCTGCGCACCATGTGGTAGAGGAAGTGGTCCGCCACGATCTCGAATCGCAGCCCTCCCTCCCACGTCGTCCAGCGCGCGCGTGTGACGTCACACACCGGGTTCGATTCCGAACTCCCGGTCGAGCGGAACGACGAGAAGTCCTGCCGGCCCTCGAGCATGTGCGTCGCCGCTTCCAGCGCCGCGACCTGCGGCCAGCGCCGTGGCCGCCACGCGAATCGCTCCTCCAGCGGATCCTCCGCGCGCAGCAGGCGGTACGAGTAACGCCGCGCCAGCGCGGAGCGGCGCGCGTCGAAGTCGTCCGTCGTCGCCACCGAGGCCAGCACGCGCACGTCCCGCGGCAGGCGCGGGGCGAGCGCGTGCTTCAGCGCGGCGCCCGGGATCGGCGTCTCTGCGCGGAACGAGGCCACCTGTCCGCGCGCGTGCACTCCCGCGTCCGTCCTCCCAGCGCCATGGAGCGTGACTTCCTCCACTTCGAGCAGCGCAGCCAAAGCCACTTCGAGTACGCCCTGCACCGTGCGACACCCCGGCTGCCGCTGCCAGCCGTGGAACTCCGTCCCGTCGTACGCGACGCGCAACCGGATGGTCTCCACTCAACCCCGCCACACCAGGCTCGTCACCGCCACCGCGAGCCCCGCGATTCCCCACGCCCAATCGGCCATCCCGCCCGCGCGCGCCACCGGGAGCGCCACGGCCCGCAGGCGGTGGTGCCGGGCCTCGAGCGCCAGGCTCACGCGCTCGGCGCGTTCGAGCGCATTCACCATGACCGGGATCACGACCGCGCGCCGCCGCGTGATGCGCTCGCGCCAGCCCCGCGGCGGACGGCCCGCGCGCAGTCCCTGGATGCGCGCGATGCGCGCACCCTCGCCCGCCAGCAGCGGAACGAAGCGCAGCGCCAACCCGAGCACCGCGCGCGCCTCGCGCACCGGAACCCGCACGCGCTCCAGCGGAGCCAGCAGACGCGCCAACTCGTCGGCCGCGCGCTCCCCGGGCCAGGCCGCGCCCAACCCGTGGACCGCAACGGCAGCGCCCGCGAGACGCAGGCTCAGGAGCGCTCCCAGCCGAAGACCCTCGACACTCGCGTGCGGCACCGGGCCCAGCGGGTGGCCGGAGACCAGCAGGGTATTCAGCACCACCGCCACGGCCATGCCGAAGCCCACGAGCCGCAGCGCGGAGGCCCGCGGCCAGCGTGCTCCCGCCAGTGTCGCGCACGTCCCCGCCAGCGCCAGGCAACCGGCCGCCGACCCGAGCCGCCCCGCGACCAGCGACCCGGCCAGCGCTCCCAGCAGCAGCGGCGCCATGCGCTCGCGCGTCGTCATGCAGGCCGGCCCGCCCGCGGCAGCGGCGGCTCGACCCCGAACCTGCGCTCTGCGATCTGCACGGCGTTCAGCGCCGCACCCTTGCGCAGGTTGTCCGAGCAGACGAAGAATGCGAGACCGCGACTGTCGTCGAGGTCGGCCCGGGCCCGGCCCACCAGCACCTCGTCACGACCGGCCGCCGCCAGCGGCGTGGGGAAGAGGCCGCGCGCCGGATCGTCCACCACTTCCAACCCGGGGAATGCCGCCCACAACGCGCGCGCCCCGGCTGGCGGGAACGGACGGTCGAAGATGGCGTGCACCGCCGCGCCGTGGCCGATCCGCACCGGCACCCGCACTGCGCTGCAGACCACCGGCAGGCCGGGCAACCCGAGGATCTTGCGCGTCTCCCACACCACCTTCATCTCCTCGCGCGTGTAGCCGTTCGCCTCGAAGCGGTCGATCCGCGGGATGACGTTGAAGGCGAAGGGCGGTGTTCCGTCGGCGCACCGGGGCGGGTCGCCATCGAGTCCGGCGCGCACTCCGCGCTCGAGTTCATCGAGCGCCTCGGAGCCCGCGCCCGAGACCGACTGGTAGGTCGAAACCACCAGCTGCAGCAGTCGCGCCACCCGCGCCAGCGGCGCCAGGGCCATCACGATCCCGATGGTCGAGCAGTTGGGATTGGCGATGAGACCGGGTCGCTCGGCCAGCAGGGCCCCGTTCACCTCGGGGATCACCAACGGCACCTCGGCGTCGTAGCGGAAGGCGCTGCTGTTGTCCACGACCACCGCGCCCGCCGCCCGCGCCACCGGCACCCACTCCACGGCCAGTGGGTTCGAGACCGCCGAGAGGACCACCTCGAGACCCGTGAACGCCTCCGTCGAGACTGGCAGGACCGGGGCCTCCCGCCCGCGGAAGCGCAGGGTGCGCTCCTCCGACCGGCCACTCGCCAGCAACCGCAACTCGTCCACCGGGAAGCCGCGCTCGTCCAGCAGCGCAAGCATGGTCCTGCCCACGAGACCCGTCGCGCCCAGGATGCCCAGGCGCAGGCTCATCGCACCACCGCAACGAACGTCACGGCGATGGCACTCCGGAGGCCCGGGGGCCGCGGGATGAGGGAAGCGGAAGACCCATGCGGGTCACGCGCTCGAGCAGGCGTCAACGCGACCGCACCGCGGCGCGCAGCGCAAGCCCGGCCAGCGCCAGCAGGCTCAACAGGCCCGGCCAGTCACCGAAGCGCGTGTACGGCGTCGGGAACCCGACCGTGGCGACACACGGGAGTTCCGTCACCAGCACTCCAGGCTCGAACACTGGCAGCGTCGAGACCACGCGGCCGTTCGCATCCGCCACCAGCGTCAGGCCGGTGTTGGCGCAGCGCGCCAGCGGGACCCGGTTCTCCACCGCTCGGAAGACCGACATCGCCGCGTGCTGGTAGAGCGCCGCGCTGTTCCCGAACCACTCGTCGTTGGTGATGTTGACTAGCCAGCGCGCGCCGGCGCGCACGTCGGAGCGCGCCAGGTCGGGGAAGATCGCCTCGAAGCAGACCAGGCAGCTGAAGGACCCCGCCGCGCTCGGGAACAGCACCGTCCGCTCACCCGGGGTCCACTCGGCCTGGCCGAACTCGAGGCGTCCGAGCCACGGGATCAGGCGCTGGAACGGCATGCGCTCGCCGAACGGCACGAGGTGCCGTTTCGCGTAGCTCGCTCCGAGCGAGCCATCCGTCGCGAACAGCGCGGCCGAGTTGTAGGAGCGCTGCCGGCCGTCCCGGTCCCAGCCGTAGTCGGCAAAGCCCGAGAAGACCGGCACGCCGGTGCGGGCCGCGAAGCCTGCCACCGCCAGCGCCTGGTCGATCTGCTTGCGCAGGTAACTGCCGGTCGCGGTCTCCGGCCAGATCGCCACGACCGGCCGCGGCCTGCGCTCCGCGGCTTCGCCGGAGAGCCGGAGGAACGTCGCGAGGATCTCGGGCTGGTGCTTCCCCGACCACTTGATCTCCCCCGCCACGTTCCCCTGCACCAGCGCCACCACCCTCGACGAATCGGCGGTCGCGACCGGCGGCGCGGTGGCCTGCAGCACGCGCTGTCCCCAGAGCCAGGGCACGAGCACGAGCAGGAGGGCGCCGAGCGCTGAGCGCAGGCGCGCGCCTCCCGTGACGGAACGCCACAGGAGCACGTTCAGCAGCACCACCCAGAACGACACCAGGCTCACGCTCCCCAGGCTCGCAAGCTGCAGCAGGGGCACGTAGGCATGCTGCGTGTAGCCCGGCTGGAACCACGGGAAACCCATCTCACCCGAGGCGCGCAGCTCCTCCACGCACAGGAAGACCACCGGGAAGACGAGCGCCAGTGGAACCCGGGGCGCACCCCGCCACCGCGGTCCCGCCGGCCGCGCGAGGACCCCGGCGATGAGCGTCACGAGCCCGCAATGGAGCGCGAGGTAGGCGGCGGCCACGATCCACGCCGGGTACTTGAGCCACGGCACCGTGATCGCCACCTCGGAGAGCAGCGCGATCCAGTGCATGCCGATCAGGAAGAAGACAAACCCGAAGAGCCAGCCCAGCCGGAACAGCGATCCGGCCGTGGCGGAGCGGCGCGCGCGCTGCTCGAGCCCGATGAGCAAGGGCACCAGTGCCCCCCACGCGACGAAACCCGGCACGCGCGGCAGGAAGGCACCTCCGAGCAGGATGCCCGAGACGATCGCCAGCGCGCACTCTCGAGACCCCGCGGACCTAGGCGAGTCGGACCTCCTTGCCCTGCTCGGCCGAGCGATAGACCGCGTCCAGCATCTCCATCACGGGCAGGATCTCCTCCGCGGTCCCCATCGGCCGGCTGCCCTTGCGCAGCGCGTCAGCGAAATGGGCGAACTGGACTTCCATGGACTGCTTGTACTGGAAGCGCGAGGTGTCCACCTGGGGCGTGACGTTCACCAGCGTGCCGTGCATGCCCTTGTGGATGCGCAGCGGGTTGAGCAACGCCGCGCCGCCCGAGCCGAACAGGTTCACGTACGCGAAATCCTTCTCCATCAGCAGGCCCCAGGTCACCTCGAGCGTGAGGGTCGCCCCGGACGCCAGGCGGAAAAACGCGATCGCGTTGTCCTCCACCTCGCCCTTGCGGGCCCGGTGCAGGCTCGCGGTCACCGACTCCACCTTCGGGCCACCCAGGATCCAGAGCGCCTGATCCAGCATCTGGAAGCCCAGATCAAGGATCACGCCGCCTCCGGATTCGCGCTTCTGCCGGCGCCACTCGTCGGAGTCCCAGTGCGTGCGCTGGCGCAGCCAGCCCGCCTTGACGAAGAAGATCTCACCCAGGTCGCCCTTCTCGACGAACTTGCGCAGCAACTGCGCGTCCGGGCGGAAACGGTGCTGCACCGAGCACATGACCACACGCTCGTGCTTCTTCGCTGCCCTGACCATGGCGGCGGCTTCGTCCGCGCTGCGCGAGAGCGGGCGCTCGCAGAACACGTGTTTGCCGGCCTCCAGCGCCGCGACCGCCATGGGCGCGTGCAGGTAGTTGGGCGTGCACAGGTCCACCACGTCCACTTCCTCGTCGCTGAGCAGTTCCTCGATGCGCCCGTACGACTTCGGGATCTGGAACTTCTGCGCCACGCGCGCGCCCTTCTCGGCATCGCGGTCGCAGAGCGCCACCAACTCGAAGTCCTCGATCCTCTTCAATGCCGGGATGTGGTTGATCTGGGCTGCGGCGCCGACGCCGACCAGCCCGATGCGAAGTGTCTTGCGGGCCACGAAATGCCTCCCTCTTGCACGGTTCGAACCCGCCGAGCCTGCGGCACCACGGGGCGTGGGCGCGCCGGCGGATCGCGAGTCGGTCCTCCCAAAAGGGCACTCTAGGGAGCGCCCCCCGCACCGTCAAGAGCGAGCGCAGCCGACTCCGCACGGGTGAGCCCATAGCGCCGCAGCTTCTTCAGCAGCCCCTGGCGCGACAGACCCAGCACGCGGGCCGCCTGCGACTTGTTCCCGCGCGTGCGCTGGAGCGTCTCGCGCAGCCGGCGCTCCTCGAGCGCGCGGGTCTCGGCGTGCAGTCCGGGCGCCACGGACCCCGCAACGGCCCCCGGCAGCACCGGCGTCTCTGGCCAGTGTTCCAGGTCCACCCGACCTCGCGCCTCGCCCACATGCACGGCGAAGGCGCAGGCGTTCGCCAGCTCGCGTACGTTTCCCGGCCACGGGTAGGCCCGCAGGTGGTCGGCCAGGGCAGGGCCCGGCTCGGGCGGCTCCTGCCCCAGCTGCGCGGCGGCCCCGGCCAGGAAGTGGCGCGCCAGCAGCAGCACGTCGTCGCCGCGATCGCGCAGCGGCGGCAGGCGCACGCGGACCGCGTGGAGGCGGAAGAAGAGGTCCGCCCGGAAGGCCCCGCCCGCGACCGCCTCCTCGAGGCAACGGTGCGTGGCCGACACCACCCGCACATCCACCCGGCGCAGGCGCGTGTCCCCCACGCGCCGGGCCTCGCCCTCCTGCAGGACCCGCAGCAGCTTCATCTGGAGCAACGCGCTCGCATCGCCGATCTCGTCCAGGAACAGCGTGCCCCCGGCGGCGGACTCGAAGAGCCCCGCCCGGTCCGCCACCGCGCCGGTGAAGGCCCCGCGGCTGTGGCCGAACAGTTCGCTCTCGATCAACGTGTCGGGCGTGGCGCCGCAGTTCTGCGCCACGAAGACCTGCGTGGCGCGGGCCGAAAGCACGTGGATCGCCCTCGCCACCAACTCCTTGCCGGTCCCGGTCTCCCCCAGCACCACCACCGGAAGTCCGCTCCTCGCTACCCGCGGCAGCATCTCCCGCACGGCCACCCAGGTCGGCGACTCTCCCAGCATGACCGGCATCGCCGCGTGCTCCGCCCTCGCGGCGGACTGGTCGAGCTCTCGTTCGCTTCGCAGGCGCTCCATCCCCCCATCCCTCCCCTCCCGCCCCACGGAACGCAGCGGGCGGCTCTCAAGGCCCCGAATCCTCCGTCCACTCCACACTGCGCTCACCGGCAGACACCGAGCCCAGCGGGAAGACGCGCTCGCCGGACCGCGCCAGATCGCGCGCGAGCCGGTCCTCCTCATCGGGGGCACACACCATCATCATGCCGATACCCAGGTTCAAAGTGGCCCGCCAGCGCATCAGCCCTGGGCCTCTCGGGGCTTCAGGCGAAGCAACTGCAGATCCTCGCTCGTGGGGCTCGGGATCAGCGGGAACTGACCCGACCCGTGCAGACGCAGCAGGCACTCCACCACCGCGCGGTCGAACTGGGAACCCGCGCCCTGCCGCAGTTCCTCCAGCGCGGCAGCCACCGACAGCGCGCGCCGGTAAGGGCGGTCCGAAGTCATCGCGTCGAAGGCATCCGAGACGTTCAGGATGCGCGCCCCGACCGGCACGTCATCCGCGCGCAGACCGAGCGGGTAGCCCTGGCCGTCGGGCCGCTCGTGGTGCGTGCGGACGATCTCCGCCGAGCGCCGCAGCGCCCGCACCCGTGCGACGATCTCGGCCCCGGCGGCAGGGTGGGCGCGCAGCGTGCGCTGCTCCTCGTGCGAGAGCGAGCCCGGCTTCCGCAGGATGTGCTGGTGCTGTGGGCCGATCTTGCCGAGGTCGTGCACCAGGGCCGCGTACTCGATCTCCTCGACCTCGCGCTCGGAGAGCCTCATGCCGCGCGCCAGCAGCACCGCGTACTGCGCCACCCGGTGCGAGTGGTGCCGTGTGTAGGGGTCCACTTCCTCGAGCACCTCGGACAGGGCGCGCACGAAGTCCTTGAGGTCCGCCCGGATCTCCATGTACACGCCGAACGAGTGTCGCGCGACCAGGAACGGGATCCCCACCAGCACGAGCCCCCACGGCCCGGCGCTGAAGTAGACCACGGCCACAAGCGTGCCGAGCGCGACGAAGGAGAGGTGGTGGAGGATCCCCTGCAGGAAGTTGCGCTGCCAGATCCGCCACGGGCCGGGCCCGGCCGTGAGCCCGAGCACGGTCGAGACGAACGCCGAGTTGCAGAGGAAGTAGACACCCCCGCACACCAGCAGCGGCAGGATGTCCCGCGGGAAGGCGAGGGCGCCCACCTGCCCCCCGGCGGCGAGGAAGGCGTAGCCGGCCGCGAACGAGGTGAGCGCGAAGATGGCCACGTTGTGCAGTACGCGCACCAGGGGCCTGCGCAGCAGGATTCCCTGGACGATCACCGTGCTCGCCAGGTCCACCCAGGCGGTCCACACCGGACCCAGGATGATGATCGACGCGAGATCCAGCACGGCGCTGCCGGTGGCGTAGCCGCCGCTCGGCAGCGGCACGGGACGAGCCTCGCTCAGGACCATCAGCACGAGGACGACGCCCAGGGCCACCATCCGCGGCGGACCGGCCGTGGGCGTGGCCAACATGAAGAAGGCGGCAGCGGCCAGCACCACCAGCACATAGTACAGCTGGAAGGCTCGCGGGTGGATCGCGGCCGGTGAGTCGCTCATGCGTCGTCGGTCATCGAGGGCGGGTGGATTTCCGCAGGCGGAGGATGCAGAGACCGGCATCCACTTCGGAGGTCACTACCTAGGTCCGGACAAGCGGACCGATCTTACCAGCCCGCGCGGCCGAAGAACTCCAAGAGCTCGAGGATGAAGAGCACGAAGCCCACCTCCTTACTTGGCAAGGGATTCTGCGGGTACGTTCATCTTCCCGACAGGTGGCTTCGCTTCGCTTCTCGATTGTCTTGTCGCTCCGCTGGCTCCTAGGTCGATGCCGGTCTCAAGATGTACTCGATCGGCTCCTTCGTCTTCAGGCCGCCGATCACACGATTCAAGGCCGAAAGGGAGGCCAGGACGACCGCCTGCGGGAGGTCCCGGCCTACCGTGCAGCAACCGGTCAGGAGCTTCTCCTGCCGGTGGGTGAGCAACGCGAGGCCCACGATCGCGACCTCGTGTCCACCCATCCGTACCACGTGAACGCCCTCGACTCCCAGGGCGATGTCGTCGTCCAGGAACTCCTGCAGCGCCGCCAGGGTCGCGGCCGCAACCAGCCGGTGGGAACCCTCGCGCGAACACCAGCCGGAGGCGCTCCCCATGCGCAGCACGCCCTTCCAGCGCAACTCCACCTGCGCCTGGGCGCGCGCGCCGTCCATGTAGAGATTGACGCTCCCGAAGCGGATGCGGCTCGCATCCTCGAGCACCCGAGCGGGCTCTTCCAGGACGGGCCCGGCCTCGATCCTTGGAGCGCCGTTCCCCTGGGCCCGGACGCGGACGACACCCACGATCCGGTGATCGATGCGCCGGTTGTAGCGCGTCCAGATCAAGCCCACGACGTCCTTGACGATGAGCTTGGCCGGCTTACGGGAGCCCGAGATGACGTGGACCTCGCGAACCTCGCCGCCTTCCACGAGGATCTTCGCGTCATCCACGTCCGCCAGACCGCGGATCCCGTTCTCGGCGTCCGTCGTCCATGACATCCGGATATCTTCCAAGGCTTGGTCTCCTTACCGTCAGCAGGGGCCGAGGCCGCATCCTAGCACAGCACTCCGTGGCATCGCCACGGCCGGCTGCGGGCTTCACGACCGCGGTGAGAAGGGGCGGCGAACCCGCCGTCACCGCGAGAGCTACGACAGCGGCTCCGGGTCGAAATGCACCATGCGATGCAGCAGGGCGACCCGTCGGGCGATCTCCTCCGGCCCCGTCTCGGCCAGACGCCGGGGGCTGAAGTCCTCGATGGCGAGCGAGGCCATGGTCGTTCCGCAGGCCATCGCCTGCTGGACCATGCCTCCATCGGTCCGGCCGCAGCGCGCCACCCACCCCAGGAAACCGCCCGCAAAGGAATCGCCGGCGCCGGTGGGATCCCGGATCGCATCCACCGGGAAGGCCGGGATGATGAAGCGCTCCGCCGCCGTGCGGAAGAGGGCCCCGTGCTCGCCCTGCTTGATGATGACGGCCTTCGCGCCCTGATCGAGCAGTCGATCCGCCGCGCGCACCAGCAGGCTTTCCCCGGCCAGCGCACGCGCCTCCTCCTCGTTCAGCAGGGCCACGTCCACCCGTCGCAGCACCTCCAGCACCAGGTCGGGCTTGCGCGCGATCCAGTAGTTCATGGTGTCGCTGAGCGTGAGCCGGGGCTGCTTCATCTGCAGGAGCACTTCGAGCTGCAGCTCCGGGTCGATGTTGGCGAGGAAGACATACGGGCAGGCGCGGTGCTCGTCGTGGAGTTGCGGGTGGAACGTGGAGAAGACATTCAGCTGGGTCTCCAGCGTGTGCGCGTGGGCCAGCTCCGCGCCGTACTCGCCCCGCCAGCGGAAGGTGCGCCCCGGTGCGGTCTCGAGTCCTGACAGGTCCACGCCGCGGCTCTCGAAGAGCGCGCGATGCTCCGCCGGGAAGTCCTCGCCCACCACGGCGACGATGCTCACCGGAGCGAACTGGCTCGCCGAGAGCGAGAAATACGAAGCCGACCCACCCAGCGCCTCGACCGCCTCGCCGTAGGGCGTGCGCACCGAGTCGAGTGCGACCGAGCCCACCACCAGGATCTCGGGCCGCCCACTCACGCGGGGACCTCCGCTGCGCGTTCCATGCGTTCGGGGGCCGACACTCCCATCAGCGCGAGCCCGTTTGCGAGCACGGTGCGGGCCGCCTCGGCAAGCAGGAGTCGCCCGCGGCTGACGGCGGCGTCCTCCCCCACCACCCGGCAGCCGTGATAGAAGCGGTGGAAGTCCGCGGCCGTCTCCACCAGGTAGGCAGGCAGGCGGTGCGGCTCGCGCGCGGCCGCCGCCCCGCGGACCAGTTCCGGGAAGACGGCCAGGCGCCGCGCCAGCGCCACCTCTTCCGGAGCGGAGAGCCGCAGGGCGTTCCCGTCCGCGGGCCGCAGGCCGCGCTCCGCGGCGTAGCGCAGGATCGAGGCGATGCGCGCGTGCGCGTACTGGACGTAGAAGGCCGGGTTCTCATCGTTCCGCCGGCGCGCCACATCCAGGTCGAAGTCCAGGTGGGCGTTGGTGGAGCGCATCAGGAAGAAGAACCGCGCGCATTCGGCCCCGATGTCCTCGACCAGGTCGCGCAGCATCACGATCCGCCCGCGCCGTTTGCTCATCTTGACCTGCTCACGGCGGCCATCCGCACCGGTCTCCCAGAGATTCACCTGCTGGACGATCAGCACCTCCAGGAACCCGTCCTCGATCCCCAGCGTCCTCAGCGCCGCCTTCATCGTGGTGACGTAGGCGTGGTGGTCGGGGCCCCAGAGGTCGATGGCGACCGCGTAGCCGCGGCTTCGCTTGTCGCGGTGGTAGGCGAGATCCGGAAGCAGGTACGTGGGCGAGCCGTCGCTGCGCACGATCACCCGGTCCTTGTCGTCGCCGAAGCGGCCGGTGCGCAGGTACGTCGCCTCCTCGAGTTCCGCAGCGTCCGCGGCGGGGCCGTCCGATGGCGCGACGTCCGCGGTGCGATCCAGCTCGGGGAGCCGGGCACGATACGTCATGCCGCGCGCCTCGAGTTCGCGCAGCGTCCCGGCCACCGCACCCGAGTGGTGCAGCTCGGACTCCCGGAACCAGCGCGCGAACTCCGCGCCGTACCCGTCCAGGTCCCGGCGCTGCTCGCGCACCATCTGCTCGAGTGCCTGGTCGCGGAACCACGCCGTGCCTTCGGGATCGTCGAGGGCCACGCGCGCGTCGAGCGGCGGCAGTGAAGCGGCGATCTCCCGCACGTACTCGCCCTCGTAGCCGTTCGCCGGGAACGGGCGCTCGAGTCCAGCGGCCTCGGCGAAGCGCGCCGCCACCGACTCGCCCAGCAGGTCCACCTGGCGGCCTGCATCGTTGATGTAGAACTCCCCCGCGGCGGCGTGCCCGGTCGCCCGGAGCAACCGCACCAACGTCGCCCCCACCGCGGCCGCCCGCGCGCTCACGATGTTCAGCGGTCCGGTCGGGTTCGCGCTCACGTACTCCACGAGCACGCGTCGCGCCGCACCGCCCGCACTCGAACCGAACGTCCCGCCGGCCTCCAGGATGAGCCCGGGCAGGCGGTCAAGGAACGCCTCGCTGTAACGGAAGTTCAGGAATCCCGGGCCCGCGACCTCGACGCTCGCGAACGTCGCGGGGTCGCGCGGGAAGGCGGCCGCCAGGGCCTCGGCCACCGCGCGTGGCGGCCGCCCGACCTCCTTGGCGATCAGCAGCGCGAGGTTGGTGGTCCAGTCCCCGTGCGCGCTCTCGCGCGGGATGGAGAGTTCGAGCCGCGCCATGCGCTCGGGGGTGTGGAGTCCCGTCCCGCGCAAAGCAGCGTCCAGGCTCTCAGTCAGTTCCTTCCAGACCAAGATCCACGCTCCTCGCGTCGCCCCAGAGCCGGTCGAGCAGGTAGTACTCGCGGGTCTTCTCGTGGAACACGTGGATCACGACCCCCACGTAGTCGAGCAGCACCCAGCGTCGCCCCTTCAGCCCCTCGACGTGCCAGGGCCGCAGGCCCTGCTCGCGCAGAACCTCCTCGATGTTCTCCGCAACCGCCTTGACCTGCACGTCGCTCGACGCCGAGCACAGCAGGAAACCATCGCACACCGCATCGAGGCCCCGCAGATCCAGGGCCACCAGGTCGTGGGCCTTCCTGGCGAGCGCCGCGCGGGCCGCGGCCTTCAGCACGACGATGGGGTCCGGTCCGGCAGATGGACGGGGTCGCCGGATCACAGCGCCCCTTCACGGCGGCAGTGCCCATCAGTGATCACGGCGCACCGCATAGTCCACCGCCTGGCCCAGCGCCCGGCGGGCCGCCACGGCAGGTGCCGAACGCGACCGTCCAGGCCCGAGCGCCTCGTCGAGCAGGCGCCGCGAGTCCGCGGCAAAGCCCTCGGCACACGCGCGCGCGTAGGCGAAGCCGCCGCACTTCTCGATCAGCGCCCGCAGCTGGTCCCACTGGGGCGCGGTCCGGCGCTGGCGCAGGGCGAGGCGCTTGAGCCGGCGCCGGTCGACCTCGCTCGCCTCCCGCAGGGCCGCGATGAGCGGCAGCGTGACCTTGCCCTCGGCCAGGTCCGAGCCCATCGGCTTGCCCGTCACCTCCGGATCGCCCAGATAGTCGAAGATGTCATCCACGATCTGGAATGCCACCCCCAGCCGCTCGCCGAATTCACGGAACGTCACCCGCGCCCCCGGCGCGGGCCGGCGGGACCGGCCGGCCGCCTTCGCGACGGGACGCCGGTTGCCGCGGTCCGCGGCACACCCCGCCCCGATCTCGGTGGCGGCCCCGATCAAGGAGCCGGTCTTGGCCCGGACCATCTCGGTGTACTGCTCCTCGGTCACCTCGAGGTCGTAGGCGTACTGGAACTCCAGCGCCTCGCCGCACGACATCTCCGTCACGACCCGCGCCAGCACCTCGAGCGGGTGGTCGAGGCGGTTGCGCACCATCAACCCCATCGCGTGCCCGAACAGGTAGTCGCCCATGATGATCGCCATCTCATCGGTCCACAGGCCGTTGACCGTGGGCAACCCCCGGCGCAGCGCGCTGCGATCCACCGAGTCGTCGTGGATGAGCGCCGCGGCGTGCACCATCTCGACCACCGCCGCCGAGAGCACCGCCGGCTCGTCGAGCCGGTCACGCACGCGGGCCGTCAGGAGCAACAGCGTGGGACGGAACTTCTTGCCCCGGGTGGCGAGCACGTGCCCCCCCACCCGGTTCAGGATGGGAATCGACGTCCGGAACGCATCGCGCAGCAGGCCCTGAACCTGCACCAACTCGCGTCGTACCGGCCTCTGGACCGTGGCAAACGACATATCGGATCTTCCGGGAATGGGGGCGATGCACCGATTCGATGCGCCGGGCAGGATAAGGGCCGCTCTTCGAGGGTGTCAAGCACCGCCGGGCGTGCTGGCGCGCGGCGCACGCCACTCGGCCAACCGCATGAGCAGTCGCTCGCGGGTGTTACGGCCCGGCTCCTCGATCACCTCCTCGAGCAGCGCCTCCAACGCCTCTCCCACTGCGGGCCCCGGCCCGACCCCGAGCGACTCCATCACGTCGCGCCCGTCCACCGCGAGGTCGCCGACCCGCAGCGCATGGGATCCGGCCAGCACCCGCTCGATGCGCCGCCGCAGCGGTTCGAGTTGGGCCGGGAAACCCGTCTTCAGGCCGTTGCCCAGCATGTCCGCGATCCGCAGGTCGAACAGGTCCGCGACCGCCGCCTCCCCGACGCGGCGCACCCAGCGGCGCACTGCCGCATCGCTCCACTCCGCGCGATAGTCGAACATGTGTTCGCGCACCAGGCGGACGATCTCCGCGCGCTGGGCGCCCGGGAACCGCAGACGCTCCAGCACGCGATCGGCCAGTTCCGCCCCCACCCTCTCGTGGCTGTAGAACGTCCCATCGCCGCGCCGCTCGACACGCGTGTCGGGCTTGCCGATGTCGTGCAGCAGGGCTGCCCAGCGCACCACGGCCTTCCCCGGCGGCGCGTGATCGCAGGTCTCGAGCGAATGCGTGTAGACATCGTACGCGTGCCAGCGGTTCTGCGGCACGGCGTAGCAGCGCGTGAGTTCCGGCATCCAGAGGTCCAGCAACCCCGCCTCGCGCAGCAACTCGAGCCCCACCGAGGGCCGCCGCGCGCCCATCAGCTTCTCGAGTTCCGCCCGCGCCCGCTCCGGCGCCACGAGCCGCGCGCGGTCCACCACCCCCCCGAGGGCCGCGCGCGTAGCAGGCTCGAGTTCGAACTCCAGGGTGGCCACGAAACGCGCCGCCCGCACCGGGCGCAGCGCGTCTTCGCGGAAGCGCGCCAGCGGCTCACCCACCGCCCGCAGGCAGCGATTTTCGAGGTCGGAGAGCCCGCCATGGGGGTCCACCAGCACTCCGCTCAGCGGGTCGTAGGCCAGGGCATTCACGGTGAAGTCGCGCCGCGCCAGATCCGCCCGCAGGTCGCTGGTGAATTCCACATCGTCCGGGTGGCGCGCGTCCGCGTAAGCGCCCTCGCGCCTGAAGGTGGTGCATTCGAAGCCGAGTCCCTCGAGCATCACGAGCACCGTGCCATGCGCGATTCCGATCGGCTCGTTGCGCGGGAACAGGGCCATGACCTCCTGCGGCCGGCGGTCGGTCGCCACATCCAGGAACTCGTCTCCCGGCCGGCCCAGCAGCACGTCGCGCAACGCGCCCCCGACGAGGTAAGCTTGGTGGCCGCCCGCGCGCAACCGCTCGAGCGCGGCGAGCGCGGGCGCGGGCCACGGATGCGCCGCGAGGCGCGCAGCAGCGAGTCGCTCGAACTCAGGCACGGCGGATCACCCGCACGCGGGCTTCGAGCACGTCACCGCCGGCGCTTCCCGGGGCCACCGGGAAGCCCGGGGAGGTCTGGATGGGACGCATCGCACGGCTGACCAGCATCGCGCTCCTCTTCCGGCTCGCGCTCTCGCCCACGACCGCGACGGCCGGACCCGCCGCGTCGCCCCCGCTGCCCCCGCCGGCCGTACGCGCGTGGCAGACCGGCCTGCTGCGGCCGGATCGTCTGGAGCATGCCTCATTCGCCTTCACCCTCGGCCTCGGCGTGGGGCTGCTGTCGCGGCAACCCGCCAGTGCCGCCGCGAGCGCGTTCGCGCTCGGCCTGGCCAAGGAAATCCGGGACCGCCGCCACGGGGGATTCGATCCCATGGACCTCGCCGCCGACGCGATCGGCGCGGGCCTCTCGGCCGTCGCCACACGCGCTCTGGCACGCTGATCTACTAGTCCTTGCAGAGCGGGTCCCACGGATCGCACGGTTGCGGCGTGGTGGACCCGCCGCTCGACCGGGACCGGCTCAGCGCCACCGCGACGATCGCCGCCATCGACAACCCGCCGATCAGCCCCGTCCGGTACCAATCGATGCGTCGCGCCGAGATCGTGGCCACTTCATCGAGCGGCAGCCGCACGGTGTCGAACTCGTCGATCGGGCCCTGGACATCCCGGCGCCGATATCCCACCAGCGTGTCGGCCTCGATCTTCGCCTCATCCAACTCGTAGCTCAGGCCCTTGCGCGTCAGGACCCGGATGGGCCGGTCCTGCGCACGTGCCACATAGTCCGAGCGCGGGATCTCGCGCAGCGCCGTACACCCCGACCCGGCGACCCAGGCGAGCAGCATCACGACATGCCATCCCCGACGCACTTTCATCACCGATCCTCCCTTAGCCCGGACGATTCATGAAGCGCAGCCTTGGAGCACGATCTGGAGCACGCCCACTGCGTTGCGCGACCGGGGTGCACCTCAGCGGGTCTCATGACACGCCTGCGGTGCAGCCCGCGCGCGCCTGGTCGCCGTACCCCATCTCGCACTCTCGGCTGGCGGTTCATGAATCGTCCGGGGCTGGCCCGGTCCGTTCCCGACCAGCATAGCGCAGCCCACGCTCTCGTGTGGGCCCGGGAACGGGCCGGTCAGCGCCAGAACAGGATCCGGCCGCAGGACTCGCAGATGGCCAGGGAGTCGAGGCTCGCCACGGCGCAGGTCGGCAGCGTGATGAAGCAGCCCTGGCAGACCCGGTCGCGCACCGCCACGACCCCACGCCCGTAACGCCGCTGTGCCCGCTCGTAGGCATGGGCCCAGCGGCCATCCAGCCGGGCATGCAGCCTGACCCGCGCCCGCTCCAGGGCTGCCAGCCCCGCCAGATCGAAGCCCAGGCTCGCGGTGCGCTGCCGCGCACCACCGCAGCGCGCCTCCTCGAGCAGCAGGTCGAGGTCGTGCAGGCTGACCACATCGCTCCAGCCGGTCATCCCGGCGCCACCCCGAGCAACTCGGCGATCTCGCCCGGACTGTCGCTCTCGAACAGGCGCTGGCGCGACCGCGCGGGGCGGGCGGCTTCGACCACGCGGCCCACCGCGGCCACATGGCACGGCGCGCTCATCCCCGCCGGCGACATCACGAGCAGGACGATTCGAACCGGCGCGCCACCCTCTGCCCCCCAGTCCACACCACACCGGGAACGGCCCAGCAGCAGGACAGGCCTGGTCACGAGGAGCGAGCGGGCGTTCGGGACGGCGAACCCGTGGCCCACGGCAGTGGACCCAAGACGCTCACGCATCAGCAGCGTGGCGCGGAGCATCCCGGGCTCCCGCGTGACACCGATCTCCTGCGCCTGGCGCGCCAGCTCGCCGAGCACGGAATCACGGCTACGGCTCTTGAGATCCGTGATGAGATGAGCAGGATGCAGAGCAGGACCGACGAGGATCGACATGGTCCGCACGACCTCCGGCTCGCACCATAGCAAAGCCTCCGCGCACCTGCCACCGGCACAGGCCTCCTCAGAGTCCGGGCGTCGCCGTGCCGCGCTCCGCTGGGCGCCGCCGGAGCGGCAACCACCTCGCAACCGCCCAGGCGCAGATCACACCGATGAACGCGCCCACCACCACGTCACTCAGAAAGTGGCGGTTCAGGTACATGCGCGAGAAGGCGACCAGCAGCGCCAGCGCTAGGAAGACCGGGATCCCGCGGCGCCACCGCGCTCCGAGGACCCAGGCCAGCGCGAAGGCGTTCGCGGCGTGGCTCGAAGGGAACGAGGAGTTCGAGCGCCTCCGCTCCCCGTCCGGCCGCGTGCGTCCGATGCCGCGCTTGAGCCCCTCCACGACCAGGTTCGTCCCGGCGAGCGCCCCTGCCGCCAGTCGCACCGTGCTCCAGCCGCCGCCGCTGGCCAGGTCCACGGCCAGCACGATCGCGAGCCCACCTGCCACCACCAGCGGCCGGCCGAACGCAGTAGCCTCGCGCATCACTCCCTCGAGCGCGGGCCGCCGCGCACCCTGCACCCCCCGGGCGGCCGCCCAGTCCATACACTCGATGGGGTTCAGCAACCCGAGCGCCAGCATCAGCACCTTCATCGCGAGCTCCCCACCGGCAGCAAGGCCGCCGCCGGCACCCGCCCCTCCAACTCCCGGCCCGCGCGGACCCGGGTCCACGCCCCCTCGGTGTTCAGTACCTGAACGACCTGTCCGGTCTCGAGCTCGAGACCCGCCCCCTCCAGTGTCACGCTCCTGCCCACCACCGACTGGCCGACGCGAGCGACCCACGCATCCTGCAGCGGGTCCGCTCCCGCCGCGCACAGCGCCAGCGCACAGAGGGTCAGCGCCAGCCCTCGCCTCGGCCACGCCGCCCCGGCCCCGAGCCCCAGCACCAGGCCGAGCACCGCCCATTCGACCCGGCGAACCGGGAGCCGCACCGGGCGCGCGCCCGCGAGCCCGCCACCCTCCCGCACAAGGTCGGAGACCCATGCCAGCGCTGGATCACGGGCATCGCTCTGCTCGCCGCGCAGCGCCCACACGGCGGCTGGGCCCAGCGCGCCCCGCGTCGCTTCGGCCCATGCGAGCCGCGCCGCCAACCCCGGCCCCCGCGCGCCCTCCCGCCACATGCCAAGCCATGCGGCCCGCGCCCGCGCGACATCCCCGTCGCGCGCCACGCGGTCCGCCGCCCGCAGCCGCAGCGAGTTCGCGCTCTCGCCCAGGGGCACGCCACTCAGCACCAACAGCGTCACCGCGACCCCGGCCAGCGCCACCGCCGCCGGCCGCCATCCCGGCCGCGCGGATGCTGCGGGTAGCGCAACCGTCAACTCGCTGGAGAGCCGCAGCCGCACCGCGTCCACGTCCACCTCGCCGCCCCCATAACGCGTGGCGACGATCTGGGCGCGGACCTCGCCGACCGGCCGACCGTTGACTTCCAGCCACTCGGCGGATTCCTCGGCGGCCCGCCAGAAGGCCGCCCCTCCAGGTGCGCGCAGCGCGTTGCGCCAGGCCGCACCCAGGGCACGCGCCTCCGCATGCGGGTCCGGCGCGGGCCGCACCCGCCACGCCACGGCGGCGGCGCTCGCGAGCAAGCCCGCCAGCGCCCAGATCCAGGGCGCCGCTCCGCGGGTGAAGGGGTCGGGCGCCTCGCGCACGAAGACCCCCGGGAACCCCTCGCGCTCCCCGCCGGATGAGAAGACCGGCGCGCCCACCTCCACCACGAGCGACGCCAGCGCCGCGCTTCGATAGACCCCCGCGACCGGGTCGAACCAGACGAACGCCGGCACCGCGATCGACAACGTCCCCGCCTGACGGGGAAGCACGTTCCACTGGAAGCGTCTGCGGCCCGCTCCGCTCGTTCCCGCAGCGGGCAGGCTGTCTTCCGACGCGCCGACGAACACCTCACCGTCCGCAAGGGCCAGGACCGGCGCCTTGACCAGCGGCAGGTTTCCCACGCCCCGCACGTCGAGCCGCGCGGTGACTGGGACATCCTGCGAGGTGCGCGTGCGATCCGCAGACCAGCGCACGGTGAACGTCCCCACCGCACCGTCGAACCCCTGCGGCGCTGCCGGTGGCAACGGGCGGACGTTCACCTCGATCGGCTGGCTCCGGAGCGTGACCTCGCGCCGCGGCACCCCGCCCGGCCCCCAGTGCAGCGGATCGGCCGCGGCCGTTCCCTCGAACACGACCCCGGCTCCCGCCGAACCGATGCGCGCCAACCCCGGCGCCAGCGGGTACAGGCGGGTCCGCGATTCGGTGACGAGCACGCGGCGGCCCCCCTGCGTGGCATAGTACGACTCCGGCCGGCTCGGCGTCTCCGCCCAGAATCCCGTGGTCATGGGTGGCACGTAGGCGGGCTCCTCGGCCAGATCCCGGGCCAGCACCAGCCGCACGCGCAGCAGCACGGGTTCTCCCATCCAGGGCGAATGCGGCTCCACGTCGACCAGCAGCGACGCTGCCCCGGACACCGCCGCGAGACCCGGCGCAGCAGCCGTCACCACCAACTCGCTCGCTCCGCTCGCGAAGACCCGCCCGCCGGCCTGCACGCGCACGGGACCAAGAGTGTAGCGCCCCGGTCGAAGGAGCCCGATCTCGTAGCGGAAGATCGTCTGAGAAGCGCTCTGGCCATTGACCCACGAGGAGTTCTCGGCCCGCGAGACCCCGAGCACCTCGAGGCCGGCCGGCGGCTGCAGCACGGGCGCCACGAGCCCGCTCCCCGCACCACTCACGACCACCTCGAAACCCACGCTCTCACCCACCGTCGCCCGCGCCCGTTCCAGTCGAGCCACGACCTCGCCCACCGCCCCGGCGTCCGCGGGAAGGCAGGCCAGGGCTGCCACGGCCAGCGCCAGCGCGGTTCCCAGGAGCCTCACCAGTCCTTCCCCCTCTTCTCGTCCGTCACCCGCGGCTTCCGCTGCCGTCCCACCTGCGAGCGTTCGAGCTCCGCGAGGGCATCCAGCAGTCGCTCGGCCTGGAAGCGGCTCATCGTTCCCTGCGGCCCCGTGGCCGGCTGCTGCTGCGGCGCTCCGCCCGCCGGCGGCGGATTCGGTGGTGCGGCCCGCGGTTGCGGGGTCCCGCCTCCGCTGCCTGCCGGTTGAGGCTTCGGCTCGGGCTTCGGCTTCTTCTGCTGCTCGCGTCGCTGGCGTTCCCGCAGGAGCACCTCGTAGTTCCAGCGCGCGTCCTCGTCACCCGGGTCGCGCTTCAGCGTGGTGCGCAGGGCCGCCAGCGCGCGCTCCAGTTCACCCCGCTCGCCCAGGAGCGTACCGAGATTGTAGCCCGCCGCCCGTCCCGCGCGCGTGTCACCTCCCGCCAGCGCCGACCACTCGCGCTCGGCGCGCTCCGCCTGTCCGGCCTTCGCCCGCGCCGTGGCCAGGTTCACGCGTACCTCCAGCGGCGCGCCGTGCCTCAGTCGGCGCGCGTAGAGCGACTCCGCTGCCACCCAATCCCCCACCCGGAAGGCGCGGTCGCCCCGGGCCCACTCGCTCTGCGCCCGCGCCAGTCCGGGGACGAACAGGAGCAGCAGCGCCACCGTCGCAGCCGTGCCCCGCTCGGAGTGCAGCGGCGCACCCGCCTCGGACTCCGCCTCGCGCCGCCGGCGCGACCGCAGCAGGTCCAGCGAGAGCAGCACGATCGCGACTACCGTGAACCAGCGGAAGCGCGCCACCGGCCGCTCGCTCATGCGCGTGCCCCGCGCCGAGCGCGACAGCGCGCTGAGCGCGGCCAGCAGACGCGGCAGCTCTCCACCGGGGCGCGACGCGGAGAAATAGCCACCATGGGTGCGCCGCGAGACCGTCCTCAGCAGCGACTCGTCCAGCCGGCTCACCACCGGCCCCCCACCCGGTTCACGCTTCACGTCCACCGCGCGGCTCTGATCGTCCAGCACCGGCACCTCGCCCCCGGAAGACGTGCCCACGCCCACCGCGAAGATCCGCACACCGCTCACCGCGATCTCGTCCAGGGCGGCCCGCGCCCCGCGCTCGAGATCCTCCCCGTCCGTCCACATCACGATGGCCTGCTCGTCGCGCCGCCCGGGCGGCATGACCCGCGCCGCCATGCGCAGGGCGCGACCCAGGTCCGTGCCCGGCGTGCTCACCGAGGCGCTGGAGAGCGACTCGAGTGTCAGCCGCGCGGCACTTCGATCGAGCGTCAGGGGGCAGAGCCGGGAAGCGTCCCCGGCGAACGCCACCACCCCGACCCGGCTCCCCTCGAGCCGGTCCAGCGCGGCCAGCGCCTCGCGCCGCGCTTCCTCGAGCCGTGAGGGCGCCACGTCCCGCGTGTCCATGCTGGCCGAGGCGTCCAGGACCAGCACCACGTCCGAACCGCTCGAGGCGCGGCGCACCACCTCACGCCCCCACTCCGGCCCCGCGGCCCCCACGATCAGCGCGATCAGCGCGCCCAGCCGCAGCAGCGCCCCGGCGCGCCGCGAGCCCGCGAGCACCTGCGCGCGCAGCACCGAGTCCGGGCGCTCCCCGATCAGGCGGGTGAGCCCCCGTCGCGCACGCCGCCGCGCCGCCAGATCGAGCAGCCACAGCACGGGCACGACGACGAGTGCCAGGAGCCAGCGCGGATCGGGGAAGGTCACGGTCGCGTCCTCACGGGAGCCGGAAAGCCACGGTGCTGCCGAGCAGCACGGCAGCCGCGAGCAGCAGCGCCGCCCCGCCCAGCACCAGGGGAGCCAGGTCGCGGTAGTCGCGGTAGACGATCGAGCGCACCGGGACACGCTCGAGCCGGTCGATCTCGCCGTAGATCCCCGCCAGGGCGCCCGCGTCCGTGGCCCGGTAGAAGCGGCCTCCGGTGCGCTGCGAGATCTGTTGCAGGGTGACCGGGTCCACCTCCATCTGCATCATCTGGATGCGCCGGCCCATCAGCGGGTCGTCCAGCGGCACGGGCACGAGGCCCCCCCGGCCCACCAGGATGGTGTGGACCTTCACTCCCAGCGCACGCGCCAGGTCCGCGCCGGTGAGCGGGTCGATCTGCCCGCGGTTGTTGGCGCCGTCGGTGAGCAGCACGATCACCTTGCTGGGCGTTCGGCTCTCGCGCAACCGCGCCACCGCCGTCGCCAACCCCATGCCGATGGCGGTACCGTCTTCGGCAAGCCCGAAGTCGAGACCGTCAAGTAACTCCACGAGCGCCTCGTGGTCGAGCGTGAGCGGACACTGGGTGAAGGCCGTGGCCGCGAAGCCGGTCAGCCCGATGCGATCGTGCGGACGCCGGCGGATGAACTCGCGCGCCGTCGCCCGGGCGACGCTGAGGCGGTTGAGCGGCTGGAAGTCCTGCGCCGACATGCTCGGCGACATGTCGATCGCGAGCATGATGTCCACGCCCCGGCTTTCGGTCTCGCTCAGGCTCAGGCCCTGTTGCGGACGGGCGAGCGCGACGAGCGCGAGCGTCAGCGCCACCCACGGCAGCGCCGAGACCGCACGCACCAGCCCTGCGCGAATGCCGCCCGGGCGATCCGTCCGCGCCCAGAGCAGGGCCGCCGGGCGCGCCGGGTGGTGGCGGCGCTGCAGCACGGCGAGCAGCGGCACGAGCAGCAACAGGAGCAGCAGCCACGGCGCCTCCCAACGCATCAGGCGCCCCCCTCGCCCACGCCCGGGAGACGCAGGCGGGCCAGACCCTCGACCGCATCCTCGGCGCGCCGCGCCTCCTCGGGGCTGCTGGCGGCTCGCGCGAACTTGACCCGATCCCACGCAGCGAGCAGCCCGGCGACGCGTTCACGCTCGGCCGGCGCCAATTGTGTGGCTCCCAGGTGGACTACCAGCTCCGGCGTGCTGTCGCCCGGGCGCGGGGCGTCCTGCGTGGCCTCGAGGAAGCGCCTCAGGATGCGCGTGAGCTCGAACGCATGCCCTGCGTAGCGGCCGTGATCGGGCAGCCGCAGGTCCCGCAACGCCGCGAGCGCTTCGAGGGCCACGGTGGCCGGATGCTTCGGGGGCCGGGCCCGCACGCCTTCGGCGATCGGCGCGCGACGGCGTCTCAGGCGCCAGACGATGAAGACGGCCAGCAGCAGGGCCAGCGCGACCAGCCCCACGATGCGCCACGGCACGCGCTCCCACCACGGCGCACCGAGCGGGCCGCGCAGGGGACGCAAACTCGCGCTGGTGTCGTCGGGGCTCACGACCGCGGCGACCCCCAGGCGGACCACGGGCAGATGGCCCGTCCAGCGCAACCCGTTTGCTTCACGCACCTCGAAACCCAGGCCGGGCACGCTGAGCATCCCCGGCGTGAACGCCTGCAGGGAGAGCTCGACCTGCAGGGTGTCCGCGAACAGGACCTCTTTCGCCCGGTTGCGGGAGCCCGAGTACACGGGGATGCGCAGGATCCGGGGACTATCCCATTCGAATGCGCCACCCCCGGCCGGCACCTGCCAGCGCAACGCAGTCCCACGGGGCATCACCACACGGCCCCGGTAGAGCACGGGCTGCCCGATCCGCGCGATCCCGGGCCGCACCGAGACCTGGCAGGGATAGCCGCGCGACGGGATGCCGCCGGTGGGGACCGGCACGACCGGCAGGCCGCTCGTCACCGGGGCGGCCAGCGCCGTCCCCGCGACGAGCGCCAGGGCGGCCAGCCCTCCGCACGCGCGTCTCATCCGCGCCTCCCCCGGCGCCGCTGACTGAAGTACCGCATCAGCACGGGCAGCCAGGGCCGCCCGGTGTGGAGCACCAGCAGCGGGCAGCGGGCCTGGGCGAGCGCACCACTCACGGTCTGCAGGCGCTGCACGGCCTCGCGCTGGTAGCGCTCACGTGTCCGCCGATCCCCGGTGTCCACGAGTCGGCGCTCTCCCGACTCGAGGTCCTCGAACTCAACCCAGCCCACCGGCGGCAGCGACTCGTCGCGCGCATCCCGCAACAGCAGTGCGGTCACGTCGTGGCGACGCGCCAGCACCCGCCAGTCGCGCGCGTCGAGCGGGTCGTCGAAGTCCGAGATCCAGAAGACCACGCTGTGCCGGCGCGCGGTGCGCAACAGGAAGTGTGCGGCCTCGCGCGCGCCCGCCGGGCCCGGCCGGGCCTCGGCGCCCAGCACGTCGCGCAGCAACCGCAGCACGTGCGAGCGCCCCCGGGCGGGCGGGACGAAGTGCTCGACGCGGCGCCCCACGAGCAGCAGCGATACCTTGTCGTTGTGCCGCTGGGCCGCGAAGCCCAGCACCGCGCACAACTCGGCCGCCAGTTCCCGCTTCTCGACCCCCGCGGTGCTGAAGCGCATCGAGCGCGACACGTCCACGACCAGCACCACGGTGAGTTCGCGCTCCTCGACGAAACGCTTGACGAACGGCTCGCCGAAGCGGGCGGTGACGTTCCAGTCGATGTCGCGCACCTCGTCCCCGGGGACGTAGCGGCGCACCTCCTCGAACTCCATGCCGCGGCCCTTGAACACGCTCTCGGCGTTCCCCGCGAAGAGATCCGCGACCAGATGCCGGCTGCGGATCTCGAGCCGCCGGACCTTTCGCAGCAGCTCGGCAGTCTGCATACGTTAGGGCACACGCACCTGTTCGAGGATCCGGCGCGCGACCTCCTCACCGTCGACCCCCTCGGCCTCCGCCTCATAGGAGACGTGGATGCGGTGGCGCAGCACGTCCGGGGCGATGCCCTTCACGTCCTCGGGCAGCACGTAGGGCCGCCCTGCGAGCAGCGCCAGCGCCTGCGCGCCGCGAACCAGAAAGAGCGTCGCGCGGGGTGAGGCGCCGAAGGCGATGAGGCTCTCCAGCGGAAGGCCGAAGTCGCGCGGCCGCCGGGTGGCGGTCACGAGGTCGAGGACGTATTCCTGGATCTTGTCGTCCACGTAGATCGAGGCCAGCGCGCCCCGCGCCTCGAGCACGTCCTCACGCCCGGCGCGAGGCTGGAGCGCGGGCAGGTCGGCGAGCCCCACGCGGCGCAGGATCTCCTTCTCCTCCTCGCGCTCGGGGTAGCCGATCTTGACCTTGAGCATGAAGCGGTCGCTCTGCGCTTCGGGCAGCGCGTAGGTCCCTTCCTGCTCGATCGGGTTCTGGGTCGCCATGACGAGGAAGGGCTCCTCGAGCCGGTGACTCTCGTCGCCCAGCGTCACCTGCCGTTCCTGCATGGCCTCGAGCAACGCCGATTGCACCTTGGCCGGGGCGCGGTTGATCTCGTCGGCGAGCACCAGATTCGCGAACAGCGGCCCGCGCTTGGCCGTGAAGGAGCCGTCCCGGGGGTTGTAGATGAGCGTCCCCGTGAGGTCGGCGGGCAGGAGGTCCGGCGTGAACTGGATGCGGCGGAACCGGATCGACAGCGCGTCCGCGAGGCTCTTCACCGCCAGCGTCTTGGCCAGGCCGGGCACTCCCTCCAGCAGCACGTGCCCACCCGTGACCACACCCACGAGCAGCCGGTCCACCATCTGGCGCTGGCCCACCACCGCGCGCCCCACCTCCTCACGGACGCGCTGGAGGGTCTCGCCGGCGCGCTCGATGCGGCGCGCGGCCTCCTTCATGTCCACGGTCATGCGGGTTCCTCCAGGGCAGGTGCGAAGCAGAGGTCGGGTCGGGTCGGGTCGGGTCGGGTCGTCTCCAGGGCGCGACGGTTCTCGGGCGCAGTATATCGGAGCGGCCGACGAGTTCAATGCAGGCAGGCGGAAGGCACGCAACGCGCGCTCGCGGCACCTCGGCGGAGGGATGTCAGGCCGCGTGCCGTTCCTCGTCCGCCGCGGCCTCGGCGTCCGCGAGCCAGCTCGCGAGCAGGACGTGGGCCGGCACCAGGGCAAAGGGCGGCTCCGGGGACTCGATCTGCTCGAGTCGCGTGAGCGCCCGGTCCACCTCGAGCGACAGCGGACTGAGCCACCCGCCGGCGGCACAGGCACGGGCCATGAGCTGGTGCACGCGCGCCCGCGCCAGGGCCTCCGTCTTGACCGCCTCCCGATAGCGCATGGCCGCCTCCTCGAAGAGGAGGACGGCGGTCTCATACTCCCTGGCGGAGAAGGCGTGCAGCCCGGCGAGGTGCAGGGTCTCGCCGGCGAACATCCACGGGTGGCGGCACGCGAGAGCCCACGCGCGCGGTGACTCGAGAAACACGGGCAAGGAAGCAAGGCAGAGTCGCACGCTTGAGCAAATTGCATATACGGTGCCACGCCGCCCGGCCAGCCGGGTCAGCCAACCCATTGCAGGAGAACGGATCCCAGCCTGTGCATTATGGGCCTTCGAGGCCTCCGGCCCGCACCCCATGCATCTTGACGCGCCCCGCGCTTCAGCTTGCACGCGCTGGCCCTGGGGCTTCCCCCGGAGCCAGCCGCCAGCCACCGCCAGTTCCGGCGCTATCCCGCCACGCCCGGGCGCTTCACCGGATCCCACGAGAACAGCGGGAAGCCCGCGCACAGCTCGAGCACCTCCTTCTCCACCGCCGCCGCCACATCCGCGTCGTCCGGCTTCTCCAGCACCCGCGCGATGCAGTCCCCGATGACCTGCATCTCCGCCACGCCGAATCCGCGCGTGGTCAGCGCCGGTGTGCCGATGCGCACGCCGCTCGTGACCCAGGGCTTCTGCGGATCGTTGGGCACCGCGTTCTTGTTCACCGTGATGCGCGCCCGGTGCAGCGCCTCCTCGGCGACCTTGCCGGTGAGGCCACGTTTCCTCAGGTCCAGCAGCATCAGGTGATTGTCCGTGCCGCCCGAGACCAATTCGATGCCGCGCTCGAGCAGCCGCTGCGCCAGCGCCTGTGCATTCTCCACCACCCGCCGCTGGTACGACCGGAAGCCGGGCGTGAGAGCCTCGCCGAAGCACACGGCCTTCGCCGCGATGACGTGCATCAGCGGCCCACCCTGCAGCCCCGGGAACACGCTCTTGTCGAGCTTTTCGAGCAGCGCGGTCTTGGCCAGCACGAAGCCCCCGCGCGGCCCGCGCAGCGTCTTGTGCGTGGTACTCGTGACCAGGTCCGCGTGCGGCACAGGGCTGGGATGCAGCCCGGCCGCCACCAGTCCGGCGATGTGGGCCATGTCCACGACCAGGCTCGCCCCCGCTTCCTGCGCGATCGCCGCGAACCGCGCGAAGTCGATGACCCGCGGGTAGGCGCTGGCGCCGGCCACGATGATCCGCGGCCGGTGCTCCCGGGCGAGAGCCTCGAGTTGATCGTAATCGATGCGCCCGTCCTCGGGGCGCACGCCGTACTGGACCGACTTCCACAGTTGCCCGGTATACGAGACCGGATGCCCGTGAGTGAGGTGGCCGCCGTGCGCCAGGCTCATGCCCAGCAGCGTGTCGCCCGGCTTCGAGACCGCCAGGTAGGCCGCCAGGTTCGCCGAGGCGCCCGAGTGCGCCTGCACGTTGGCGTGCTCGGCAGCGAACAACTGCTTCACCCGGTCACGGGCCAGATCCTCCGCCACATCCACGAACTCGCAGCCGCCGTAGTAACGCTTGCGCGGCAGGCCTTCGGCATACTTGTTGGTCATGACCGAGCCCAGCGCTTCAAGCACCGGATCGCTGACGAAGTTTTCGGAGGCGATCAACTCGAGGGTGGTGAGCTGGCGGCGGCGCTCGTTCTGGATCGCGTCGAAGATGGCGGGGTCCTGCTCGTGGAGTGATGTCATGGTACCTGGCCGCTCCTCCAGTGGAGGCCTTCGTACGTCCGGATCTTGTCGAGCCGCGGGACGTGGCGCCCGCCCTCGAAGGAGGTTTCGAGCCAGATGCGCAGCCAGCGCACGGCGTCGTCGTGGCGGTTGGTCCGGGCTCCCACCGCCATGACGTTGGAATCGTTGTGTTCGCGGGTCAGCCGCGCGGTCTCGTCGCTGGTGACCAGGGCCGCGCGCACCCCCGCCACCTTGTTGGCCGCGATCGCCTCGCCGATCCCGCTCCCGCCCAGCACCACCCCGCGATCCACCTCGCCGCGCGCCACCAGCTCGCCCACCGGGAAACAGTAGTCGGGGTAGTCCACGGGTGGCAGCGCGGCGGCGGTACCCACGTCCTGCACCTCGTGACCCAGCGCCGCGAGTTCGCGCTTGAAGCGCTCCTTGAGCTCATAGCCCGCGTGGTCGGTGCCGATCGCGATCTTCATTCAACCCCCTGAAACCGGCGCCTCAGCGCGCCGCGCCTGCGGCCTGCGAGACCAGACTGAGCCAGCCGTGCCGGTCGGGCACCTCACCCCGCACTTCGGAGAAGTAGGCCTTCTGCAGCGCCTTCGTGACCGGGCCCACCGTGCCCTTGCCCACGGGGATCTTGTCCACCGAGGTGATCGGCGTCACTTCGACCGCCGTGCCGCTGTAGAAGAGCTCATCAGCCAGGTAGAGCATCTCGCGCGGCATGGACTGCTCCCGCACGGTGTAACCCGACTCGCGCGCCAGCGTGATGACGCTGTCGCGCGTGATGCCCGCCAGGACGCTGTTCGCCAGCAGCGGAGTGAGGATCTCGCCCTTGACCACGGCGAAGACGTTCGCCGCGCTGCCTTCGCTCACGTACCCGTTCACGTCGAGGGCGATGGCCTCGTCGTAGCCCTCGACCACGGCCTCCATCTTGAGCAACTGCGAGTTCATGTAGTTGGCGGAGGCCTTGACCATGACCGGCAGCGTGTTGGGCGCCAGGCGGTGCCAGGTGCCGACCTTGACCGAGCTGCCCTTCTCCAGCGCGTCCTTGCCGAGGTACTGGCCCCAGACGAAGGCGGCCACGCAGACGTGCACCGGGTTGCCGAAGGGGTTCACCCCCATGTGCTCGTAGCCGCGGTAGACCAGCGGGCGGATGTAGCAGTCCTTCAGATCGTTCACCGCCACCATCTGGAGGCAGGCGTCGCGGATCTGGTCACGCGTGAAGGACAACTCCTGCTCCATCCGGTAGACCCGCGCCGAAAACATCAGCCGGTCGATGTGCTCCTCGAGCCGGAAGATGGCCGGGCCCCTGGGCGTCTGGTAGGCCCGGATGCCCTCGAAGACGCTCGAGGCATAGTGCAACGCGTGGGTCAGGACGTGGACCTTCGCCTCGTCCCAGGGCACCAGCTCCCCGTTCATCCAGATGCTCTTCGCTTTGGTCATCGACATGGCTCACCTCACGGGATGTGCGGAACAGGATTCACGCCGGCCGCGACCGCAACGCTTCACGGACCCGCGGCACGATCCGGCGCACATGGCACCGGATCCGGCCCAGACACTCTTCATACGCTTCCAACGAGCCCCCGAACGGGTCGAACACGGCGAGCGCCGGCTCGCCCGGCTCGGGCCACTCGGACAATACATGGGTGCGGCGTGGGTCGGCGCCCAGGGCCTCGGCCGCGCGCGCATGCTCATGTTCCATGACGAGCACCAGATCGGCGCCACTCAGGAGCTCTGCGTTGGGCCGTTGTGAACGATGGCCCGTCAGGTCGAGCCCGGCCCGTGCGGCGGTCTCGCTCGCCCCCGCGCTGGCCGGCTGCCCGTCCAACGCCGCAGTGCCAGCGGAAAGTACTTCCACCCGCTCCGCATCGGGCCCCAGTTCCGCGCGGAACGCGGCCGCAGCCAGCGGACTGCGGCAGGTGTTGCCCGTGCACAGCAATACCAGGCGGAAAGGCACAGCGCGGGACATCATCGCAGGGGAGAATAGGCTCGGTGCGACGAGGGGTCAAACCTCGCAAACGCCCGCTGCGCCCCGCGCCGATCGCGTCCGGCTGCGTCCCGGGAGCCGCGCACCTACGCCCCGGGCGTCTCTCGCGTCTCGTCGTCGAACGGGCCAAGTTCCGAGCACACGTCGAGAGTGCCACGCCGCAGCAGGCGCGGCCGCGCGCCGCTCACATCCACCAGCGTCGTGGGCGGCCGGGCGTGCCGTGGGCCACCGTCCAGCACCAGGTCAAGCTGGTTCCCGAAGACCGCCACGACCTCCGCGGCGCTCTCCGCGGGCGACTCGCCCGAGAGGTTGGCGCTGGAGGACACGACCGGTCCTCCGATGCGTTCCAGGATGCGCTGGCACAGCGTGTCCAGAGGGCAGCGCAGGGCGAGCGTGCCGGCGTGTCCCAGCACCTGCACCGGCACCAGCGGCGAGGCGCGGAAGATCAGGGAGAGAGGCCCCGGCCAGTACCGGTCGATGAGCCGCTCCGCCACGGGACTCACTTCGGCCGCCAGCCCCCAGGCCTGCATCGACTCCGGGATGAGCGAGATGAAGGCGTGGCTCCGCGCCCGATGCTTGATCTGCGCCAGCATCTCCACCGCGTCCGTGTCGAAGAGCGAACACCCGAGTCCGTAGATCGTGTCCGTCGGGAACGCCACGATCCCCCCGCGGAGCACTTCCTCCGCGATGCGATTCAGCGCGGTCTCGTCCGGCTGTTCCGGGTCGATGCGCAAGATCTCCATGCTCATCCTCCGCGCCGCAGTCCGACTCGCTGCCCATCACCACGTCGACCCTTGGGCCCGGCGCGTGCTCCACACACCCGGGCCAACGACGAGGATGCAGCGGACATCCAGGTGGCGACTCTATCCAGTGCGCCGCGCGAGGGTCAAGG